>Ga0265301_10000620_pt1 | contig 49863 bp, 39 predicted proteins | sample AusTroGonzalo_MG_2_FD_193488 | JGI IMG/M metagenome (GOLD analysis project Ga0265301, IMG submission 193488) | Bovine rumen microbial communities from tropical cattle in Woodstock, Queensland, Australia - Gonzalo_04 | ecosystem: Host-associated > Mammals > Digestive system > Stomach > Rumen ...
CAAAGAGGGAAAAATCATCGTCAATGTGCAGTCGATTGCCAACAGTGAAAACATGAACACTGCAAAGGTGCTGTCGCGACTGCCCGGAGTGACGGCGTCGGACCAAGAAGGCGTCACACTGAACGGCCAGTCGGCGACGATTTGCATCAACGGTGTGGAGCAACGCATCTCCGGCAAGATGGCTGTAAGTCTTTTGGAATCGATACCCGCGTCATCGCTCGAACAGATCGAGCTGGTGGCTATGAACGACGGCACTAGTTCGGTGTTGAGCAACGGCGTCAAGATCAATTTAAAGACGAAAAACATGAAAATTGACGGCTATTCGGGGAAAATCAGCGGCACTGGGGGTTGGAAAGAGCTTCCCGACAATGTTTTCGGCGGTGGTGGCAACGCTTTCTATATCGTAAAAAAGAACCGTCTCCTGTTCAACGCCAGCCTGTCGTACAAAAACGACATGTACTGGTCAAAATCGAAAGAGCACTCACAATATGCCGACAGCACCTGGCTGATCTCGCAGCGCACCAACAGCACCAGAATGAATGTGCTGACAGGTATAGCGAACCTCAACTATGAGTTCAAAAACAGCCACAGACTCAATTTCAACTTCTTCTTCTACGACGACTTCAGCAAGGGTGACGGTCACCAAGGCATCGAAAGAAACGACAACATGTTCACCGGCGTGAAATACGGCAAGAAGGGCAACGACGACCTCTGGACTGGCAACATAGAATATTCGACGCCCGACACCCTTAAAAACAGCTTCGTGGCATCATACGGAATACTTTATGGAGGCACCCGGGCAAAAAACACACAAGAAAACTACGACAACATAATAGAAGACTCGGTGGTGTGGGATTTGGACAGCCGTCAGACGATGATAGGCATGCAACACGACATCAAATTCGACTACAAGCATATCTTCAACAACAAATCAACCCTTAAGATTGGCGCTCTGGTTGATTACGGCAACCTCAACGATGATGTCAACTATAATGAATCGTCATATACCGGAAAATACAACTCCAGCAATTTCAAGGGGTTTGAGCAAAATTACGAGACATATATCAACTACGGTATTAATCTCGGAAAGGTACTCTATCTGAGCACTGCCTTGCGCTACATCTATGTGAATCAGGACTTTGATTACAAATCGGACAACCTCACACTGACAAAAGACTATGGATACCTGTTCCCGTATGCCTCAATCACCGACAATGTTGGAAACTACAAATTTTCGATAGGTGTCACAAGCGGACTGGTGAAGCCCAACTACAGTGTTATGCTGCCGGGTTTGAGATATGTTGGCGACTACACAGTATATGTCGGCAATCCGCAAGTAAAACCTTGCACTCAATACAGCCTTGTGTTTAACCAAAGCATCCTGAATTACATGTTCATATCTATCAGATACAACAGAACATACAATTTGGCGGACTATATATTGAACAACGACTCATCGTCGGATCTGACGATATATGAATACAAGAACTATGCCGACGCCGACAATTTCTACTTCAGATTATCGACACCATTCAGGGTGTTTAAAGACATCTTGACAGGAAACGTCAACTTTGAGGCATCGTATTACGATTTGACAAACTATAAAAACGGTTACAAGCCGGCTGAGGACCGAGGTTCGGCATATTGGCAATATTCGGTAAAAGGAAGTCTGAACTATGCCATAACGCAACACTTGAACGCATATGTATGGGCGCAATACATCCCAACTATCAAGAAGCCTCACACCACAAACGAAGAAAGATGGTCGATGGATGCCGGAGTATCATACCAATGGGGCAGAAACGACATGTTCACCCTTTCTCTCGACGCGGAAAATGTGTTTAACACATTGAAATACAACTCAACTGATTATTATCAGGATATGATATCGAATAACTTCGTACAATACAACAATCGGGTTGTGATGTTGACATTTGCAGTGAGATTCAGTGGAGGCGAAAAAGTTTCCAACCGCGCTGTGGATTACAACAAAAACAACACTAACCGATTTAATAAATAAAACATGGTGTACACATGTCTAAATTAACTAAATTATTAACAAATTAAAATTTAATCAAATGGATTCAAAATTCTCAAACATTCCTTCTTTGGAAGATGCACAGATTCTGTCAGATGAAATGATGGAACAACTCGAAAATGGTGACAGCGTTCAGTGCGAACCAGGTTGCCAAGAAGCATGCAAAAAATCATGCAAACAGTCACAGAGAGGTGACAACACAATTTCACCTACTATTTCGGTGCCGATTGATGTCACAAAGGCTCCAGGTAACAATTAATGTAAGACTATCCCGTGAAGACTTCCCGTATCCACGAGAAGTCTTCACATTTTAACCATTTAAACACTTTATTATGAAAGACTTTTTGGATAAAAAATATGTATTAAATCCCATATACAAGATCATCTCCGACGTAAAACGAGCATTGATAACTAACGTTGTAGAGGATTCTTTAACACCGAGAATCACCCACCCGATATTTGGAGCGTTTTTGTCATATTTTACTGGGAATGACACTTGTGACGCGACATTAGGCAAAATCTGCGAAAAGTTCAATATTTCGAAAGAAAAAGCCCTGTCAATAGTTGAAAAGTTTATCGACAATCCAAAAGACTCGGTCATAAAATATGACGGATTCTCATTCCGCTTCCCTCCTCAACTGTTAATTGAAAACACCGATGGGACAAACAGAGACGACATGGATCCCGACAGCATGCTGCTGCCTCCGCCGTATGATTTCACAAACATACGACTGTACAAGCCATCTGATGTCCTTTTCGTTATAAACACAAAATGTGTAACAGACTGTATTTATTGCTATGCTGACAAGAAAAAGCGTTATACGCCTATGCCTACCGAAAAAGTTCTCGATATCATCGATCAGGCGAAGGCTTTGGGCGTTAGAAAATTTGAGCTGTCGGGCGGAGAGGTTCTTCTTCACAAAGACTGGCAGATCATTGTTAAGAAACTTGTTGACTGCGGTTACAGCGATCTTATTTCGACAAAGATACCGCTGACGAAACAACAAATTGACGACTATGTCGCAACAGGTATGGACACCTTGCAGATCTCGCTCGATTCATTGAACCCCGAGATTCAGGCCGCCAACTTGAAAGTTGATGCCGACTACTGTGAAAAAATGAAGGAAAGTCTGAGATATCTCGACACCAAAGGCATCGGCATCATTATAAAAGGTACATTTACACGACATACATTCACCATCGAAAACATCAACGAGATTCTTGAGTTCATCTCAACATTGAAAAATCTTACAAAATTCACCGTATCGACAATCGGTGCAAGTATGTTCAAGACCAACGAGAGTTTTCATGACTTGAAACCTTCAAGCGAAAGCGTGAAAAAAATCTATGACTATCTCGACTCTCTGAAAACAGACCTCTACATCCAGAAGGATAGCAACGAGGCCAATCGTGATGAGATGTGTAATTTCTCGAAATTCAAAAACAGGACATTATGTACCGGCAACGTCTCCGGACTCATCATATTACCTGACGGAAAGGTCACAATTTGTGAAGAATTGTATTGGGACGAAAACTTCATTCTCGGTGATTTGATGGAAAACACCTTGGCAGAGGTTTGGAACTCCGAAAAAGCCTTGGATTTATGGAATATCAAACAGAGCATATTCCCAAAAGAAAGCGCCTGCTCGACATGCCAGGACTTCGTCAGATGCCGCAAAGGCCTCGGCGTGTGCTGGAAATATGTCATCGCAGTGTATGGCCGCAAAAACTATCTGTTCCCTGATCCAAGATGCCCTAAGGCTCCAGCAATGATTTACGACGTGTTCTATGATTAATAATAATGATATTGAAATCAAACGGATTTATTCCATTGAGCCGTTTTCAGACTTCATTTCTGAAAACTCAATACCATTATATCATAAGACAGAGCTATATGGCGCCTTTTATCAAGACCAGATAATAGGTATCGTTTCGTTCGTTGACAAAATAGACCATATTTTAATAGCATCAATATATGTTTTGGGCTTGTTCAGAGGCTTCGGCATCGGTTCCAAACTAATCAACACGGCGACCGACGACATGAAGAAAAAAGCCATCGTCAAATACGACTCAAGAGGTGTGGATGTCGAACAATTCAACGATTTCCTGGTAAAAAACCATTGGGAAAAACTGATGTATGAGTTTTCGACATACCGCATCGACAGGTCAACGCTGAAGGACAATCGTGTTTTAAACAGATGGGTTATGGGGAAACCATCCACGATTCCTGTGACCTGCATTGACATGGCTTCGATGGATTACGACAGCTTTATCAACGCCTGCACAATGGCGGCACAACTAACCGATGAGGAACATCTGCTACCGGTATATAATATCAAGCGCGTAATACCAAAACTATCGTTTTTCATGTTCGACGGCGAAAAGCTCGTGGCCTGGGTCACAACCGAAAGACAAGGCAAAGACGAAATTTATCTGCGATGCTCTTTTGTGCACAAACAATACCGTAATTTGGGACTGGGCCTTGTCTTATGGCAACATATCCTGAAAGGTCTGGATTATCACGAAGAGTTTGAATGCATTAAATATTGCTCTTTTTGTTTCGACAAATTCAACAACCGTCTGTACAAAACATATGATATTATCTGGAATGACAGTATTTGCTTGAAATATGAATCGTTCTACGCTGAAAAAAATTAGTTATGAAATACCCTATTTATACACAACATGATGCTATGGATTGCGGTCCCACATGCTTGAGGATGATTTCCAAATATTATGGCAAGTCATTTTCATCACAAGACATTAAAAACCTATGCAATCAAAAGAAAACGGGCACTACTCTCTTAGGAATCAGCGAGGCCGCCGAAGCCATCGGTTTTAAAACAATAGGTGTAAGAATAACTTTCGATCAGCTTTGCAACGTCAACGCGCCATGTATCATCAGCTGGAACCAAAACCATTTTGTAGTGGTTTATAAAGTCACCGACAATAAAGTCGTAGTAGGCGACCCTGCTGTGGGAAGCGTATTGAAATACGACACTCCGACGTTCCTAAAAAGCTGGTATTCTGTCAACGACACCGTAAAAGGCAGCATGGGAATAGCCCTGATGCTGGAGCCTTCTGTCAATTTCGAAAAGACAGATAAAATAACCATTCAGGAAGAAAAACAGAAGCTTGGGTTCAGATATCTGTTCAAATTTCTCAAGCCACACCGGAACTCTATGCTTAAAATATGTCTGAGCATCCTTGTGGGCAGCTTGATCAGTATGCTGTTCCCAATACTCACCCAGACAATAGTCGATATCGGTATCGAAAACAGCGATCATAAGTTCATAAAGATAATTCTGCTGGCCCAGTTTGTGCTGATCATCGGACAGGCGTTGAATCATATCATCAACAACTGGCTTATGCTTCATGTCACCATCAGAATCAACATTTCGCTGGTGTCGAATTTCCTTGGAAAACTCATGAAGCTGCCGATATCGTTTTTCGACACAAAAAAAACCGGCGACACGTTGCAGCGCATACGCGATTTCGACAGAATACAATACTTCTTGACCAGCGAAATCATCGGCATGTCGATGGGCTTCGTGGGCTTGATAGTGTATTCTGTCATGATGGCGGGCTATAACACACTCATACTGTTGGTGTTTGTCATCGGCAGCATATTATATGTGGCTTGGGTGTTGATATTCATGAAGAAACGCCGCAAGCTCGACTACATGCGGTTCCAGGCATCAGCCCGAAACGAAAGCAACATCATACAGATGATCAATTCCATGCAGGAAATCAAGATGAACACTTGTGAAAAACAAAAGCTATGGGATTGGGAAAAAACACAAAACAGAATATATGATGTCAGCATCAAAGGCCTGTCGCTGTCGCAAATCCAAAGTATCGGAAGTGTGTTCATCGACCAGATTAAAAACATCATAATATCATATTTATCAGCCGCTTTGGTGATCAACGGCGACCTGACCATAGGTATGATGATGTCGGTTCAATACATCATGGGACAACTGAACGCTCCTGTTTCAGGCTTTGTATCGTTCCTCCGCTCGTATCAGGACACCAAAATAAGCCTCGAACGCCTCGATGAGGTCCAACAGATAAAAGACGAGGAAGAGAGCAACCGTGATAAGATTGCCGAGATACCGCAAGATGCCGATATCGTTATCAACAACTTGGTGTTCCAGTACAACGGACCGAAATCGAAAAAGGTGCTGGACGACATCAATTTGGTGATTCCACACAACAAGACGACTGCCATTGTAGGTGTCAGCGGAAGCGGCAAGACGACATTGTTGAAAATCATACTCGGTTTTTATGAGCCTGTAGGAGGCCAGGTGATGTTCGACAATGTCCCTATCAACGCATACAATGTGAGGAGCTGGCGGCAATCGTGCGGCGTGGTGATGCAGGAAGGCTATATCTTCTCCGACACTATAGCCAACAACATCTCGGTAAGCGACACCAACCCCGACATGGCAAAAATCGTTCAGGCAGCCAAAATCGCCAACCTCGATTCATTTATCGAGACCCTGCCGTTGGGCTACAACACAATAATCGGTCCCGAAGGCATGGGCTTAAGCTCCGGACAAAAACAACGCATACTGATAGCACGGGCAGTGTATAAAAACACCCAGTACATAGTGTTTGACGAGGCAACCAACGCCCTCGACGCCAACAACGAACGAATCATCATGGAAAACCTCAACACCATATTCGTCAACAAGACCGTTGTCGTTGTCGCACACCGACTAAGCACGGTGAAAAACGCCGACAATATCATTGTCCTCGACCATGGTAAGATTGTGGAGGAAGGCACACATGCCCAACTCGTCGCAAAACGGCAATATTATTACAACTTAGTTAAAAACCAATTGGAATTAGGATCATAATATGAAAAAAAACAATCAAAACCCATATGCGGACATAGTTATCGACCCGGTCCCGTCATTCATCATCAGATATGGTGTGATACTCGTTTGTTTGTTTCTGGCATTATGTGCCTTGATTGGTCAAAATGTTGTCATACCTAAAGAGAAAAAAGTACAAGTGTTCGTCAAACATGTCGAAAACTCGGCCGACACATTAAAAGTGGCATTCTATATCAACTCCGACGACATTAATGTTTTTTACTATTATAATCAAAATGCCACATTGCAGATAGTTGACAATTCCCACCCTACCGAAAACGTCACCAACTATGCATTGAACAGGGTATCGGTCAGCCACAACAATTGCATCATTGCCGAGCTGACCTGCAACAAGGATGAATTGCCGAAAATTCTTGCCGAACTCAACAAAAAAACTCCGCAAACTTATTATATAATCAATAAAATGGACGACCAATCCTTGTCGGAACATATCTTTAAATCATTATATTCATTGTTTTAATTATTTGTTTATCAACGCCATACCATTCCATACCTTCATTTTCTTGACAAAACATGATTTTATTTCGTATATTTGCTCAAAATTTAAAACAACACACTATGAAAATGTTAACTCTCTTTTGCATGCTCTTTACCATGTGTATGAGTTATGCCAACAACAGTGTCTCAGAAGACAAATTAGAAGTATTAGCCAGTTTTGAAGGCGGTTGCGACAGATTCAACGAGCAGTTTTACATTTCGGCTGAGCTTACTGGCCACAACCTGACTGTTTATTTCCCACAGTCGCTCGGTGAAGTAACAATCATGGTAACTACTGATTTAGGCGAAGCGGTGTCTTGCTGGACATTGCAAACTCCAACAGGTTATCAGCTCTTTGTGCAGAATGCAGGCAGCTACATCATCACATTCACTTTGTCGAATGGCAGCCAGTATTACGCTGAGTTTGAGATTGCGGAGTAATTGTTAAAATGAAGGAAAACGTATTCTATAACCGCTGTTTGATAAGAACTCCATTTTACCCTATTAATAAGGTAAAAAACCTTACTGGGGTGGAGTCGTTTGTCAACGAGCATGCATTCAAAAATGCAATCTACATCGCGTCGCAGGCGTTGTTTGATGATGTCTATAACAAAAACCTCATCACCAACAAAATCACCGATGCGCTGGTGAGATACTATACGAGGGCATGCTCACGAGCCACGCCTTACGGTTTGTTTGCCGGCTGCACTGTCGCCAATGTGACATCAGCCGGCACATCGGAGGTGGTTCTTGACGAAGAAAGCAAAAACACGACATACACGCGCATCGACATGGGTGTGCTATGCGACATCGTCAAGACGATAGAAAAGGATCCCGAAATCAGAAAACAGCTCAAATACCATACTAACACAAGTATTTATGGCTTATCGAAGTCAAGCAGATATGTCGAATCGGATTATCAGGATGCGGTTTTCAAGTTTCTCGATGCCTGTCAGCACACAATCGATGAGATAGTCTCATTTCTGGTGTCATCGGATATGACCCACGATGATGCTTTGGCATTTGTCAACAAACTGATCGACAAGCAAAGTATTGTCAGCAACCTTGAGCCATCGGTGGCAGGCAGCGATTATATTGTTCAGATTATTTCAAACCTTCCGGAAGGACATTATCGCGATGATCTGATTTATATCAAAAACGCCCTTTCGGAAATCGACAAAAGCCAGATTGGCAGCCGATGTGAAAAATATGAAGCTCTGCGAGCGTTCGTATCGGAAAAATTTAATACCAACACCACCAATTTGTTCCATGTTGACTGCAAAATACAAGAGAAAAGCGCAGTTATCGGTAACGATGTGAAAAACGCATTCCACAAAGGCATGCAGGTGATGAAACATTTTTCACATAAGGATTCCCGGGCTTTTGATATCTTTAAACGCGATTTTTACACACGTTACGAAGAAGAAGAGATACCGCTTACAACAGCTCTCGATTCACAAATAGGTATCCCGTTTGGAAAATGGAACAGTATGACCGGCGCCGGAGACAAGTTGTTGAACGGATTATCTTTTGCGACGACACAAGAAGAGTCGTCATATCAAAACGACAAACTTGAACGTGTCTTGCAGGAAAAATATGTCGATTACATAAAAACAGGCGCAAAATGCATCAATCTGACCAAGGCCGACTTGGAGAAACTGCCTTACGACGAGAAAGATTACCATGAATATACCTCCAACATACAGGTGATAAACGCCGGCAGCGACAATGCCGAAGCGGAAATTCTCATGAATAACTGCTACACCGGCCTGGCTTCAGTAATGCTGTCAAGATTCAGCTATCTCGACGAAAACATAAGCAATCTGGTGTCGGAAATCAACAGTCAGGAGGAAAAATACAAACCCGACTGTATGCTGGCCGAAATCCTCCACCTTCCCAACAACCGTACCGGCAACATCCTGATGCATCCGATACAAAGAAAATACGCCATCCCGTATTGCTCAAATCCTACAATAGCCGACAGCGATGTTACAATAATCCCGATCGATGATATTATGGTGTCGGTACCTAACGGCCAATATGTTAAGCTAAGGTCAGTGAAACATAATAAGGAAATCATGCCCTTGCTGACTAATGCACACAACTATGCGGAAGGACTGCCTTTGTATATGTTTCTATGTGTCGTGCGCCAGCAGTATGAAAACATTTATTGCTTTGAATGGCCGGGCAACTTCAAGCTCAAAAACCACTTGCCACAAGTACGCTATGAAAACATCATACTTTCTAGAGCACAATGGCAGGTCGAAATAACAGATGTCTTGGGTTCGTACGACAAAATCATGGAATGGAAAAAAGCCAACGGCATCCCCGATTTGGCAGTCATCACCGAAGGCGACAACAAACTTCTCATCGATTTTAACAACAAGATGTCAGTAAATGTCTTCGCCGACTATCTGAAATCAAGAAAACAACTGACTATCGAAGAGTTTCTGTATTCCGACACCACACGGCCAATGGTGACACGCCAAGACGACTGGTTCACCAATGAGATTATCTTGAGTAACCACAAATAATGAAACACATGGAAATCAAAAGGATATACGCCCCAGGAAGCGAATGGCTCTATATTAAGATTTATTCAGGAGCTATGGTTTTGGAAAAGATGCTGTTGGACAAAGTATTTCCATTGACGTGTTCCATGATTGATGATAACTTGATCGACAAATTTTTCTTTGTCAGATACCTTGACCCCGATTATCATCTTCGCCTGAAATTTCATATAAACGACATCGACAACGTCGGCAAAGTGCTTTTCCGGCTGCGTGACACCTTTGAAGAAGACATTAAAAACCACATAATATACCGTTACGAAGCCGATACATATGTAAGAGAAATCGAGCGTTACGGCGCCCAACAAATTGCCGATTTCGAGACATTGTTTTTTAACGACAGCATATTCATTATCAATTGTTTGCGCAGCTTCCCTGGCTATGACAACGACCGATGGATCACATGCTGCATCGTCATGAACAAATACTTCGATTGTCTCAATTTTTCTTTGGAAGAACGGATGGATTTTTGCAAAACGATGAGCGAAGCATATAATATTGAGTTTTTCAAAGATTTGAAAGACGCCAAGATTCAGATGGGCAACAAATACAGGTATAAAAAAGACCTCATGTTTAAAATGTTGGGCAACGAAAAAGCCAACCGGCTGACGACTTATACCAATCAGATTATGAGTTTCATCAACAACGTGACGCCCGAATATGCAAAAACAAAACTCAAACTCATAATCCACATGCATGTCAATCGGATGTTCAGAACACAACAACGAGCCATCGAATGTGTGATTTACAATCTTATGTGGAAATACTATATCTCCGTGAAAGCCATCCAATCCAATAAAGAAAATAATGAACAATAGTATTAACCATATAATCCACTTCATAATACTTCTTTTAATTATTGCGTTTGTCATAACATCTTGTTCGACAAGAGGTTACGACAATGAAAAGCTTATTTGTGACAAAAGCGCGAAAATAGATGTTGCCGAGGTTTCCGGACAACAGCTCGACAATCTCGAGTTGCTCGGCAAGGTATGGGGACTGCTGAAATACCATCATCCTGCAGTCGCGTCGGGGCATTACGACTGGGATTTCGAACTCGTTGAAATGCTTCCGGAATATCTGCAAGTCTCCAACACTCAAGCTCGCGACATTTTTCTCATGCAATGGATTGAAAAACTCGGCACAATAAAACGTCATAAAGCCCAAAAACCTGATAAAGGAGCAACCATGAAACCCGATTACGACTGGATTGAACAGCTTGAAATGTCGGCGCAACTTCGCGAAAAACTGCACGAAATAATCGACAACAGGTATCAACACAGCCAGTTTTATGTAAAACTGCCTAAAAAAGGGGCTGTAAACCCCATCATCAAAAACGAATATGCCTATAAAGACCAAAACTGCCCGTCGTTAGGCATCAGGCTTATTGCCGTTTATCGCTATTGGAATATCATAAATTATTATTTTCCATATCGCTATCTCACTGATAATGAATGGAGTACGGTATTAAAAAAACACCTTCCCGATTTTATAGCCGCCCATAACGAGCAAGAATACACCCAAGCTGTCAATATGCTTGTGGCCGAAATCAACGACACCCATGCCGGAAGCTTCAGTTTCCATTATTATAACTCCGGCAACTACTACGCTCCTTATAAACTCCAATTCATTGAAAATCAACTTGTTGTGGTAGGTTATTACGATGAAACCCTGTGCGATACTACTGTGCTGAAAAGAGGCGATGTGATTACTGCCATCAATAGCCAGAAGGTGACAGCAATGACCGACAGCCTTTCAGAAATTATTTCTGCCTCAAACAAAGGCTCTTTATACCGAATTATCGCCCAATTGGCATTGAAAAGTCAAACCAATTCCATTGATATTCAATACTTTTCAAGTGACAGCATATTGAAAACCGCACATATGTCTCTGCCCTCGCAGGATGAATGGCTCGAGAGATACTATGAGCAGGCGCTGCAACCCATGCAATTCATCCGCATCACACCTGAGACAGGCTACGTCAACCTTTTCTGCAGTGATGAAAACTATAACAGTGTTTTGGATTCCATTCAGAAAGTTCCATATCTGATTGTCGATATGCGTGAAAGCATAGGACTCTCTAGCGTCAAATGGAACAGCTTCGCCGAATTCATAACAAACAGCGAAACGCCTACTTGCTATGCGAAGTTCTCAAAACCATGCCCCGAAGCACCTGGCGAGTTTGAGAAAGGTGGCGCTTATTACACACAAAACAGCATCAACACCTACAAAGGTAAGGTCGCAATATTGATAAACAGCACTGTGCAAAGCCACAGCGAGTTTAACATCATGTTAATGAAAACCAATCCTAATGTCACCATTGTTGGCAGCAACACTGCCGGAGCAGATGGTGATGTCACCGTTTTCAACCTTCCATATCTGCAATCGATGTTCTCCGGTGTGGGAGTTTATTATCCCGACTGGAGCGAGACTCAGCGTATAGGCATCGTTCCCGATGTCTATGTCGAGCCTACCATCAGAGGTATAAGGGAAAACCGCGACGAGGTGTTAGAAAAAGCATTTATTATAGAGCAAACTCCAGCGTCCCTCCTTCTAAAATCTCCTTGTTAGTAAGCTTATAATCTTTTATAGGCTTGCCGTTAAGCTTCACACCCTTCACATGGATGCGTTCAGGAGTCTTGTTAGGCGCCGAAATCACGAAATCGTTGCCGTTTTCGAGATGGATGGTCGCCTTTTTGTATAATGGGGTCCCGATGACGTATTCGGCGCTTCCCGGGTGGAACGGATAGAATCCCAGACTCGAGAAGATGTACCATGCCGACATCTGGCCGCAGTCGTCGTTGCCGGCATAGCCGCATGGCGTGGCACGGTAAAACTCGCTCCTCACCTGCTCCACCAACTCCTGCGTACGCTCAGGTTTTCCTGCGAAATTATACAGATACACCGTGTGATGGCTCGGCTCGTTGCCGTGAGCATACTGCCCGATGAAACCGCTCGCGTTGCCGTTAACATCGCCCGAAGTGGCTGTCAAAGTGAAGTTCTCGTCGAGTTTTTTCAAAAAGCCTTTCTTGCCTCCGAAAAGCTTAATCAAACCTTGCGGATCCTGCGGCACAAACCACATATACTGCCATGCGTTACCCTCGACAAAACACGGCTGCTCGTATGAAAGCGGGTCGAAGTTGCCGATCCAGTTGCCATTTTCATCTTTCGGACAGAAGAAACCAATCTCCGGGTCAAACAAATTTTTATAAAACATCGAGCGGCGATAGAAACGCTCGTAATCTTTGTCTTTGCCTAGTTTTTTGGCCACTAAAGCCACACAGGCATCGTCGAAGGCCTGCTCCATGGTGATGCTGACGCTCTCATTCTGAAGAGTTTGTGGCATGTAGCCATATTTCTCCCAAATCTCGAAAGGCGAGTTGTAATGGCTTCGGGTGCTGCTCTCCACCATCGCCTGATAGGCCTCTTCCACGTCGATGCCAGGAATTTCTGCCATGATGGCGTCGGCAAGCACCGGAATGGCATGGTTGCCAATCATGCAGTAGTTGTCCTGCCCCCAGAGGTCCCAAATTGGAAGATATCCGTAGGTTTTATGATGCAAAACCATGTCGCGCACGAATTGCGCAGCAATTTCGGGCGCGATGAGAGTGTAGAGCGGATGCGCGGCGCGGAACGTGTCCCACAAACTGAACGTGCTGTGATAAACCTGACCTTTCGGCATCTCTTTTATCTCAAAATTGGTGTCCATATAGCGTCCATCGACATCACTCATCGTGTTAGGCTGCATCAAAACGTGGTAAAGACCGGTGTAGAATATCGTTTTCTGCTCGTCGGTGCCCTCGATATCAATCCTGCTCAGTTCTTTTTGCCAAATGTCGTGAGCGGCTTTGGTATAATCGTCAAAATTCCATCCCTGTGCCTCCACAGCCATGTTTTTTCGTGCGCCATCGTTATCGACAGGTGATATTGCCACCTTGATTATCAATTCGTTACCATCTTCAGCGTTGAAATCAAGAGCTGCACGGAGCGTGCGGCCGTTCACCACGTCGCTGTGGCCGACGTTGAGTTTTCCGTTCATCAAGATATGGCCAGCTATCGGCTTCGAGAACTCGGCTCTGAAATACACTTTTCTCATTTTCGCCCATCCTGTGATGACGCGATAGCCTTCAATTGTGTTTTCATCGACTATGCGAATCTGTGCCTGTATCACGTCATAAGATCTTCTGCCTGAATAATATGCATCGCCACGGTAGGTGCCGCGGTCGAGGTCGAGCACCACTGTCTGCGGCTTCCCTTCAGGGAAGGTGTAGCGATGAATGCCCACACGTGTGGTAGCCGAGACCTCAACATTCACACCGCTTTCCTGCAGCAGCACCTGATAATATCCAGGACGCGCCGACTCGTTTTCATGGCTGTAATGCTGACCGAAGTCGGCTGCCATGAGCTGATCTGGCGCCACCTCTCTGCTAAGCGGCATGAGGCTCACGTCGATGAGGTCGGTGCAGCCAGTCCCGCTGAGATGCGTGTGCGTGAAGCCGTATATAACGTCTTTGTTATAGTCGTAGCCCGAACAAGGGTCCCATGTAACCATCAGTTCCGTCTCCGGACTCAGCTGTACCATGCCCTGAGGCATAGTGGCGCCCGGGAAAGTGCTCCCGCTCAACGCGCCCGTCTCGTCGGTCTGCGTCCCGATGAAAGGGTTCACAAAAACAGTGTAATCGTTAGTCTGTGCAGTAATTTCCAATGCTATAAAACAAGCAGTGAAGAGAGTAATAAGCTTTTTCATATTGAATAAATTTCGATGCAAAAATACACATTTTTTAAATAAAAGTATTATTTTTGTACTTTGAAAAACATCAGAAAATGGCTTACACTTACGACTATCCCCGTCCTGCCGTCACCGCCGACTGCATAGTGATGACTCGCGACGACGACCCGAAGGTGCTTCTCATCGAGCGCGGGCATGAGCCTTTCAAAGGCTGCTGGGCGTTTCCGGGCGGCTTCATGAACATGGATGAGACCACCGAGCAATGTGCAATCCGCGAGTTGGAAGAGGAGACAGGATTAAAAGTCACTGAAATCAAACAGATTGGCGCTTACTCCAAGGTCGATCGCGACCCTCGAGGCCGCACCATAACGGTGGCATATCTCGCCTTGGTTGACGCGCTCCTCCCCGTCAAAGGAAATGACGATGCCGCCAAAGCACGGTGGTTTCCAATAAAAAACCTGCCAAAATTGGCGTTTGACCATGAAGAGATAATGATAGATGCTATAAATTGCATCTGATTTTTATGCCTTCTGAGCGTTTTTCGCAAACTCAAACAACTCCAACGGCAAGTGACAATAACCGTCAGGGTTCTTCTCGAGATAATCCTGATGGTAATCCTCGGCTGTGTAGAAATTCTGCAACGGCATCACCTCCACTGCGATCTTGCCCTCAATTTTAGCCTGCTGCTCCTCCATTATTTTGTTAATCGTCTGTAAATCAGCAACATCGGTGTAATAGATACCAGTTCTGTACTGCAGCCCCACGTCGTGTCCCTGCTGGTTCACGCTTGTCGGGTCGATGGCATGGAAATACATATCGAGCAAAAACTCGAGGTCGATTTTACTCGGGTCGTACTCCACCATAACGGTCTCGGCAGCCTTGGTCTCGCCGCTGCACACCTCTTTGTACGTAGGATTTTCTTTAATGCTATTGGCATAGCCGACCTTTGTCTCGACCACCCCTTTTATCATCTTGAAATAATGCTCGGTGCCCCAAAAGCAGCCACCGGCGAGATAGATATTTTTTGACATATTATTTGTTGTTTTCTTCATTTATAATTTCCTCAGCAATACGTTCGGCTTGTTTCAGCACCGTTTCAGTGGCAAGCTGCTGCATATCTGGCGGATAACCGTATTTGCGCAAAAGCCTTTTCACAGCCACTTTCATTTTTGCCCGGACATTTTCTTTGATTGTCCAGTCGATAGTAGAGTTTTTACGGATAGTTTCAGTTAACACAACAGCCAATTCACGAAGCTTATCCTTACCCATCAGTTCTTTGGCGCTTTCGTTGTCGGCAACAGCTGAATAAAACGCATACTCGTATGTTGTCAACCCTATATTTTCGGCATCTTTGTCCTTTTCAACGATAGTTTTGCTCAATTTTATAAGTTCATCGATGACTTCTGCTGCGGTGATGATTTTGTTGTGATAACGAGTGATGGTCCCGTCCAACATCTCCATCAATGTCCTTCCTTCAACCACATTGAATTTAGCCCTGACTTTTATCTCATCTTCCAATAATTTCTTGAGAACTTCCAAAGCTATGTTCTTGTGTTCCATATCTTTAAGTTCCATCAAAAACTCCTCTGAAAGAATGGAGATATCCGGCTTTTTAATTCCTGCAGCATCAAACAAATCAATAACCTTTTCAGAAACCAAAGCTTTGTCAATAACTTGACGAATAGTAGACTCAATTTCTTCATCAGTATGGCCTGAACCTGTCTGATCGAACTTACAGAGACGTGCTTTCACGGCTTGGAAAAATGCCACTTCGTCTTTCACATCCATTGCGGCATCCTGAGGAATTGCTAATGCAAACGCTTTACTCAAAGCTGTCACCTCATTAACAAAACGTTTCTTGCCATCATCCAAACCCAAGATAAAATCCTCAGCTTTCAAAATCCAAGAGAGTTTTCCGGAAGTATCAGCAGTGAAATATTGTTTATAGTCGAAACCGAAAAACATCTGCTGTACAATCTCCAATTTTTCCTGCATCAAAGCCACGGCCTGTTCCTGCTGTTGGGTCGGTTCGCCCCTACCTCCAGAATCGGAATAGAACGACAAAGCTTTCTTTAAATCTGCTGCAATTCCAAGATAATCAACAACTAGGCCACCCGGTTTATCTTTATAGACACGGTTCACACGTGCGATTGCCTGCATCAGATTATGACCTTGCATCGGCTTGTCGATGTAAAGTGTGTGCAGACAAGGCACGTCGAAACCGGTGAGCCACATATCGCGAACTATAACGAGTTTCAGCTCATCATTCGGGTCTTTCATTCTGTCAGCTAATGCCCTACGTTGTTCTTTAGTAGTATGATGTTTGGCTATTTTTGCCCCATCCGATGCCGACGATGTCATAACCACCTTTATAGCACCTTTTGAGAGGTCATCAGAATGCCATTCGGGACGCAGTTTGACGATTTCTTCATACAAATCGGCGGCAATACGACGGCTCATCGCCACAATCATCGCCTTTCCTTCAAACACCTTCTGGCGTTCCTCAAAATGACCGACAATGTCTTTCGCTATGTTTTTCAATCTGTTAGGACTGCCGATAAGAGCCTCAAGTTGCGTCCATTTTGCCTTGGCTTTCTGGACATCGTTCATGTTGTCGGTTTCCAGTTCTTTATCAAGGTCTTGCACCAACTGACGACCTTCTTCGCTTAATTCGACCTTAGCAAGACGGCTTTCATAGAAGATTCGCACCGTGGCACCGTCTTCAACGGCTTGCGCTATATCGTAAACATCGATATAATTTCCAAAAACTGCCGGAGTGTTTTTATCCGTCAATTCAATCGGAGTGCCCGTAAAGCCAAGATATGTAGCATTAGGTAAAGCGTCGCGGAGATACTTGGCAAAACCATATTTTATCTCAGATCCAATCACCTCGTCTGCTTCATTTTTCACATCAACAGTCTTGGCTTTGAAACCATATTGTGTGCGGTGCGCCTCATCGGCAATTACAATAACATTGCTACGTTCGGTCAACGTCTCGAAAGTGTTGCCTTCCTCGGGTTGGAACTTCTGAATCGTTGTGAAAATCACACCTCCCGACTGCACTTTAAGCAAACTCCTCAAATGATCGCGACTCTCCGCCTGAACAGGTGTCTGCCTCAACAGTTGCTTCGACCCGACAAAAGTTTCAAATAATTGATTGTCAAGATCGTTTCTATCTGTAATGATAACTATTGTCGGATTATAAAGCCTCTGAACTATTTTTCCGGTATAGAAAACCATGGTTAGCGACTTGCCGCTACCTTGCGTATGCCATACAACACCTGCGCGATGGTCGCCTTGAAGCTGTTCCGAAACTGTTTTCAATCCATAATTAGCCGGCGATTCATGTACCATCCAGCAACCATTGATGCCTGTTGCCCTCAAAGTCGATTCAACGGCCTTGTTGACGGCATAATACTGATGGTAAGCGGCAATCTTTTTCACCGTTTTTATCGTGGTGAGTCCGGTTTTGAGATCTTCATGTTTCTGTTTCTCAAAAACAGTAAATGAATTGACAAGGTCGAGCAAGGTATCCTTACGCAACATTCCGTTGACAAGAACTTCCAATTCACTCACAAGATGCGAGGCGATGTTCTCTCCATCGTCGCTTTTCCATGCTGTGAAACGGCTGTATCCGGCCGAAAGTGAGCCTGCACGCGCCTCCAAACCATCTGATATTACAAGCAATGCATTGTATGTAAATATCGAAGGTATCTGCTGTTTATATGTCTCTATCTGACGGAAAGCGCTTTGCAAAGTGGCGTTTTCATCGGCGGCGTTTTTCAACTCGAAAACCACCAAAGGCAAGCCGTTCACAAACAGAACCACATCCGGACGACGGTTATGGCCATTTTCAATTATTGTGAACTGGTTGACCACCGTAAACTCGTTGTTCCACGGGTCGTTGAAGTCGATAAGCCAAGCCCTCTCGCCACGCTCCACGCCGTCTTTGGTAATTACAACCGGAATACCTTCGGTAAGCATACGATGAAACGTCTCGTTGTTTGCCAAAATATCCGGCGAACTGATACGCATCGTTGTCTTCACCACCTCATCCTGCACCAGCCATGGCAACGACGGATTGAGTCGTTTTACTGCATTTTCCAGCTTATCAAACAGCACAACATCCTCAAAACTGAGACGCATCGGATTGTCGCCATCAGGTGCAATGTCAGGACCATAAAGGTATTGATAGCCTTTGGTTTTCAACAGTTCTATGAGCATCTGCTCTATATCGGATTCGTGGAGTGGGGGCATATTATATAAGATTTTCCGGTATGTATTTTGTTATATCTATATTTGGCAACTTACTACCATTTAAAATGAATCAACACATCAGCATCCAGCACTATCTTTACTTTTTCCATACCCTATAACATTTAGCAGTTCGAGATAATGCCCTTCGGATATTTTTTCTTCTTCAAACAACTTCCTTGCTTTTGAACCAAAATCACCGATTACAAGCCGTTCGCCATCACCTTTTCTATATAATTTGTCATCGTAACCCCGCAAAGCCGCTTCTTTTGTTATGCTAAGGCTCTTCAATTCATCAGCATATTCCGGACTGATAACATGTAATTCTTTCAAACGCAGAGCCATTGTTGTATGTGAAATGCCGTAAAGATTCTCCAAACGAAGAATAGTGTTGATGCTAACTTCTTTTTTCTTCAACTCTTCCGCAGGAATGACATTCATCACACCTTCTTTAGGCATCAGCAACGCTGAAGCGAACATATTGGCGGAACGTTCTGAAGGTTCAGTAAAAAGCGGGTTATAAAAATGCGGTTGTGGATTTTCATCAAAATAAAGATGATACAGTTCATGTGCGATGGTAAAATGCTGGGCTCCTGGCGTCACCTTGCTATTCACAAGCATAAACCTGTTTTTCTTGTCAGGAGTTATGAGCGACAATCCAAAAATATTATCCGACAGCGGACGAAAAACTGTCAATATATTAAGCTGGCGAAGGACTGTCTCTGTGTTGACAGGTTCGCTGCTCGAGATACGCAGATATTCGCTACGCATTTTTGCCGCAAGGTTCTCGGCTGTTTCAAAATCAATCTTTTTCATTCTTCAAGAAGTCTTTCCATTTTCATATAATTCAAAACAATATTCTTGAAGTCGGCAACCTCTTTCATGTCGTCGGTATTGAGGTTGTCGGCACGAAAAGCACATGCAAGCATGCCTTTGAGCGCATTCTGGTCTTCTTCAAAAAACAGACTGAGGTCGCACCCAAACAACAATGCCGCTTTTTCAAGAACATCCAATGGAGCTTCTCGGTCTCCACTTTCATAATTCGAATAAGTGGAACGATTAATGCCCATAAACTCGGCTACATTTTCCTGATTATAGCCGTTTGCCACACGCAAAGATTTCAAATTTTTACCAATAACAGATTTCATACAATTTTAAATTTTTATTGTTTATCAAATATTTACCCTTTTCATATCCGTGGCAAAATTACAAATAATTTTTGAAATATGAATATTTTGCCACGGAAAAAATTTGTTTTTATTTCCAACAAGCGTTTATGTCTGCTCCATCCAGATGGCAAACCTCTCCATTTGAGCAGAGATGTCCGCAATCATTGCCACTGCTTTTGCTGATAGCGTGAAAGGTGGCTTATATAGATTATCCTTTTTCGTCATCTTTCTCCTTTTCAAAAAAGCTTGTTTTCACTAATGCCAGCTTTATAATCAGTTGCTCAAATTTGGATTCATAGATTCATGTCAGGCAGCAATTGTTTTAAAATAATGAACAATTGTCCTATCAACAAAATCTAATAATGATTGTGGGGCACGAGCTCTTGGCGCAATTGTTTCCATAATATCATTTTCATTTAGCGTTCGCCCTTTATTAGTCTTAGTAACACCGATTGCTGAGCAATCATTATAAATGGAGTTGCAAAACAATACAAAAAATACCGCCATATACTTACCTCTTACAACCTTATTAATAATAGATTTTTTTTGCAATTCTGTTATGACAGAATCCACATCGTCTTTATTGTACTTAGAATAATCCACCTCGCTTTGTTTATATAGTATTTCTATTTTTTTATCATCAGAAACCTTTTGTAATAATTGTCCATTTAAAACTATAAACATGTCCTTCACTTTCAAATTTTTATAATTTGCTGGTTTTGTATTATTCCTTTTCCATAAAACAATGTTTGCCATAATCGGAAGCATTTTAGTCTCAAAATCTAGCAATTGTTCGTCATACAACTTTTTCACTTTCTCAATATCTCCCATTGGCGTAGCACAAAAACCTAACAAATCCTGCATTACAGACTCCAAAGTGTCAGAACTAAGAATATCATTTTCAATAGAATAATTATCTGTAATATAAACGTAAGGATCGTTGATTATGTTGGCATCATTTATTATACAGGACAAATCTCTATCCATAAAATAGACTATCTTATCAATAGGATAATTTCTGTTTCGTATTTCTTCAAATACGTACTTAACTACTTCTTTTCCATCCGAAGGATATAAAAATATAAAACAATCTGGAGCAATTTTTTGTTTAATTAGTGTTCTATAATACGACGGATCGTCTTTCCCTTCAACAAAGCCATAACAAACTTTAGAAGAGTCTTTTTTGAAATCTGTGTAAAATCTTGAAAGAGGAACTGTTCTCCCATTCCTTTCAAGCCTTAAAAGGTCTGCTGTTCCCATAATGCTATTTTCTGAATTCTTCAATTCCATGAGCATATTCATCAAGGCTATTGTCAAATATAAAGGGAGAATGTGTTACCGCAACAAGACCATTGCAAAAAGCTCCTTTTCTTACATCCTCCAAAAATGTTTTTTGCCATTTTACAGACAATGACAATTCTGGCTCATCTATCAACACTAAACAATTATTCTTGTTTGACAAGTATAAATGACTAAATAATGAAACAATTTGCTTTTCTCCAGATGACAACTGGAATAGTTTTATATCATGATTATCATAATCAGATGTGATACCAAAAGAAAAACTAGGACTATCGTAATACATTGTTTTATTCTCTAAATACCGATTACAAACAGCAACAAATTCCCTAATTGATGCTTCCTTCTTAATTAACTCTTGATGGGACTCATAAAGTTTAAGAAAGTAATGGCAAACAACTTGATCGTGTTCATCTCTAATCTTACCTTGACTTTTAATATCCCGCAACGTGTTGAACAATTTGTCTTTCCGCTTTTTTGAAAGAATGGAATCATCCACTCTATTCATAATCTGGTGTATGGTTTCATCATCAATATGACTGATCTCCTTGGTATCTGTTTTTTCGTATTTTTTATCAACAATATCTCCCAAATAACCTAATGTCAATTCATTGAGGCTTGATCTCGATGAGTCTTTCAAATCTGTCAACGTATTATTTATTGCTGCATCCACATCACGCATGCCAAACTCAATCAACTCAGTGAAATTATTATTCTCTTGAAATCGCATTATTCGACGATTCCTCATAAAATCATCCTCATCAATTCTTCCATCAAGGACTACTTTTAATTCTTGTTCTATTCGCCTATATGTAGGCAAATATAAAATATGGGTGTTTTCAACTTTTTTCCTTAAACTCTGTTTAGATTCAATCAAAGATTTTCTTAGTTTTTGTTTGTTTTTCGACTGAATAAATTCAGGGAATAATGTAGGAGGCTCATCAATACTAAGTTCTTGCATAATAGCTTCCACAGGGAAATCATATCGTCTACACAATTCCTCAATTTGTTGGAAATCAACGCTTCCCTCATTCTCAATGATAGACATAACTCCATGTCTTATCATCGGAGGCAATCTCCTCAAATTTCTTTCATTAATTGTTCCTAAAATATCTTTCTTGTTTATTCTAAGAGCATCGTCATCGATAAACAATTCAACACTTTCAAAGTTATACTGACTTAATTTTCCCCACTGTAAAGACAATGTGTAATACAACATCTTAATAATGGTCGTTTTGCACGAACCATTTTCACCTAATAATATCAAAGTGTTGTTCTTAAACTTCAACTCAAAATCCAGAGTTTCATGCAACTTATTAATTTTAAATCTTTTGATTTCCATTTTTAAAGGTTTATTTCGTTAGACATTAATTTCTCTAGCAACCCATCCCTTGTTTGAACGAGGGTGTTTATTTGTTCATTGTTGTTTTCCATTTTCTTCAATAATCCTTCCATTTGTGCCGTCATTGACAACAATTCATTGTCAGATGGAACTAACACCATTGCTGTATCCAAATCACCACGCTTGATATGTCCCATTGTGGTTGCATGGCTTTGAGCAATTGAAATGAATTCATTCAAATGATGCTTGCACCAAAAATAATAAAACCACTTTGGATATTTATCGGAAGTAACTTTAAATAGATGCTGATTCAAAATACAATCTTCACCATCCCAAATTTTAACCATCAATGATGCTGACCAAGCAAAAATCACTTCTCCTGCATGAACAATATATTCTTCTCCAACCTCTGTTGTTGCCCAATCTGAGTCGTTTCCTATTCCACTTGATAATTCACGGATTTTTAGGACTGGCAATTTGTCTATTCCGTTCTTCGGTGGATACTTTTGGCATGCCAAACCATTCAAAAATGTTGCAATGGAACTAAGTGGCTTTTCCTCCCACTCCTCCTTTGCCTCCTCCACAAACCACTGCCTGAACAGCGTTTCAGCCATTGCTTCGAGGGTAGCGTTCTCGCGGCGCAAAAGGTCTATCTTGTCGTCCAAGGAAGACAAAATTGCAACTATCTTATTCTGCTCTGCTATTGATGGTAATAGCAAAGGAATGCTCTCAATTACTTCTCGTTTTGCAATATTGACTTGTACTGAACCTGAAGAACACGAAACTATTGCATCATGTCCTTTTTTGGATTTGAGAAAAAACAAAAGATAGTTAGGCAAAACTAATTCAGGATTGACTCTTAATAACAATAGTGCTTGACTAATTATTCCTTTAGGGTCATTTTCTTTAATAATTGAAACTTCTCCAATCGTTCCAGAACAACTAATAATTATATCATTTGTCTGCACCATAAACCTCTTCATTTCTTCATATTTCGCTTCACTTATGAAGAAACGAAAAACACGCCTATTATAAATGGCATGTTGCTGCTCATATACTGGGATACCATCATCTAACAATTCTCCTCTTTTTAACGCTGATCCAAATGGACCTCGGACATAGCCTTTAGTTTGCAGGAGTTCACCCAACTTATATTCTTTCCACTCGCTCATAATCTTTTAATTGTTGTTTTAATTGTTCAATTTCGGCTTCAAGCATTACTGCTTTTGTCTTAACGTAATCATCAGCAGTATACTTTAAATTTCCTTTAAAAGAATTCAATTGAGCCTTTTTGTTTTCAATGAGATTCTTAAGACGCTTTTTTTCGCTTTCCTTTGCATATTTATAGGAACGCCTGGCAACCACATACGCTGCAATGGCAACAATAAGAGTCGCAACGGATATTATGATTATTATGTATTCTTTCCACTCGCTCATAATCAATCTTTTTTTCTGTTTTTTATCTCGTCTTCCAGTTGCTTCAGTTCTTCGGCTTCCTCTGCATCGGCTTCTTGTGCCGCAAAAGCCTTGCGCCGTTGGTCAAACTCAGCATAAACAGCTTCCACTTTATCTTCCATCTGCTTTGTAGAAACTTTACCAGCTCCCTTCAGTACAGCTTTATTTTGGAATCCCAAAAGCGAATCAACATTTCCTCGCCAATAATTAAGTGTCAAATCCTGTCTTTCCTTCACACGCAGTTCGGCAGAGTCGAGAAACAACACTGTAAGACGGTTTAACGTATCTATTTCATCTGAAGTAAGATAATTCTTGGCAATATAAATATCCTGCTTGCGCACCACATTGCCCTTCCACGATGTGAGCGCCATATTAGGCAAGGAGGCATCAGCACGGCTCACTATGATTTCGGCAGCAGTCTTGTTGGTTACGGCATATAACAATTTGTTCTGCGTCTCAGCAAAAAACATTTGTGTCGCCTTGTCGGTTTTGTCATAATCGCTGCTTAGCATCATAAGGTCGCGGATTTTCTGATAAAACCTTTTCTCACTTGCGCGAATATCGCGTATGCGTTCGAGAAGTTCGTCAAAATAATCGGGACGCCCATCGGGATTTTTCAACCGCTCATCATCAATCACATAGCCTTTTACAATAAATTCCTTAAGATTCTTATTCGCCCAAATACGGAATTGCGTGCCACGCTGGCTACGTACACGAAATCCAATGGCAAGAATCATTTCTAACGAATAAAACTTGGTGCTGTATTTTTTGCCATCTGCGGCAGTTATTAAGTAATCCTTAATAACTGAATCAACACTTAACTCCTTTTCTTTCAATATATTAGCTATATGAATATTGATATTTGGCACAGAGGTGTCAAAAAGTTCAGCCAATTGTTTTTGGTTCATCCAAACAGAACCGTCTTTGGCGTATAGCGTAACACTGACTTTGCCATCGTCAGTATTATAAATTATGATTCCATTCTTTTCCATAATATTCATCCATTAATATTAATCTTTTCTAAATTCTCTAAAATTACCTTATTCAATCTCTCTTCTTCCTTTAGTTGTTCCTCAAACTCAGCTTTCAATTTGGTGAAACGCTCAGCGAAGTTGAAGTCGTCTTCCTCTTCCGGCAAGCCCACATAACGTCCAGGCGTAAGCACATAGTCAAGTTCCGCCACGCGGCTAACTGGCACGGAAGCACAGAAACCGGCAATATCCTGATAGTCAGCGGATTCATCACGCCACAAATGATAAGTATTGGCAATCTCTTGAATGTCCTCCTCCGAAAGCTCACGTGTTCGACGGTTGATAAGATGGCCTTTGTTGCGCGCATCAATGAAAAGGATTTCTCCGGCTCGTTTTGTGCGGTTACGTGTCACAAACCACAGGCAAGCAGGAATTTGCGTGTTCAAAAACAGTTTGGCAGGCAAATTAACTATGCAGGCAATCATTCCTTTGTCAATCAACGCCTTGCGAATGTCGCCCTCGCCAGCTGTTTTCGATGTCAGAGAGCCTTTCGCCAGCACAAAACCTGCCTGTCCCGATGGCGCTAAATGGTATATGAAATGTTGTATCCAAGCGAAGTTGGCATTGCCCGCAGGTGGCACTCCATACTGCCAACGTGCATCGCTGCGAAGTTGGTCGCCACTCCAATCACTATCGTTAAATGGCGGATTTGCCATCACAAAATCAGCCTTCACATCACGGTGCGCATCATTGAGGAAAGAACCTTCAGTGTTCCATTTTACCTGAGAAGCATCAATACCACGGATGGCAAGGTTCATCTTACAAAGCCGCCAGGTGGTCTGATTGCTTTCCTGTCCATAAATAGAAATATTCTCTATCCGCCCCTGATGTTCTTTCACAAACTTCTCGCTCTGCACAAACATGCCACCCGAACCGCAACAAGGATCGAGCACACGACCTTTATATGGCTCCAACATATTAACCAATAATTCCACGACACTGCGCGGCGTGTAGAATTGTCCTCCCTTCTTGCCTTCCGCCAAGGCGAACTCACCAAGGAAATACTCAAACACATGACCTAACAAATCTGCGCTTTTGGTGCTGGTATTTTGCAAAGTGGAGTTTCCTATCAGGTCAATCAACTCACCCAAACTCGTCGGGTCAAGTTCCGATCTGGAAAATACCTTTGGTAAAATGCCTTTTAGTGTTTTGTTTTCATGCTCAATCGCATCCATTGCATCATCAATGTACTTTCCAATAAGTGGATTCTTAGCAACCGAAACCAGATACGACCAACGGGCATTGGCTGGCACATAGAACACGTTTTCTGCCATATATTCCTCACGGTCTTCAGGGTCGGCTCCATCAGCTTGCTGCTTCACCAAATCATTATACAAACTTTCAAATGAGATGGATATGTATCTCAAAAAGATGAGTCCCAACACAACATCCTTATATTTAGCTGCATCAATATTCTTACGTAATTTGTCGGCAGCCTTCCAAAGCTGCTTTTCCAATGGTTCTTCCTGTATTTCCTTTACTTTTGCCATTTTAAAAATCTTTTATGATGCAAATATAATAATTTTTTCAACACAATATTATAATAACAAAAAAATGCCGCGGATAACTCCGCGGCATTTTTCTATTAAGCTACTAAGCTACTAAATTATTCCACTTGCTCTTCAACAACCTCCACCTCAGCTTTCTGGCAGCAGCTCTTGAACGGCCTCATGTCTTTCGGCAAAATGAAATACACCGCCACACAGAGGCAGATAACCAAAATGAACCAGTTCAAAATACGTTTCCACAATGGCGCTTTCGTTGTGAACGGGTCTTTCGTCTTCACCACTGGATACTTCGCGATGCCTGTCAAGGTGGCGCCGAACTTGGTGTTCACAAGGACTCTCTGGTTCAAAGCCCAGCCGTTGGCATTCAACACAGGCGCAAGGTTGCGTTTTCTCAACTTCAGCCATGCCATAATCATGCTCGGACCAGAGATGATCAAGATGATTATTGCGAAGAATATCACCACATTATACCAATGTGCTCCAAGCCACTCAAACAAGCCTCCGATAGCCGATGCCACAAGGCCTATTGCCAAGCCTATAGCAGCAAAGATACCGGCGAACTTGGCGATGTCGAACGGTGGCTTCACCTCCGCAGGTTTGGTTCCGTCAGTCGGGAGGTTGGCGTTGTCAATCTTGGCGTTGGCGTCGGCCATCACCTTGGCGTCTTTCTCAGCAGCGCGTTTGTTGATCATGTCTTCCACCGACTTGGCCATCTTGCGGTAAGGTGACCAGAATGCCTGACGGATGCTGATAGGATTATCGACAATCTTAGTCACTGTGGCGTTCCAGCCGAGACCGTCTCTGTCGTAGAACACGGCGTGTTTTCCAACCACGATGTCGCCGACATCACCGTCAGTCACCACAGCTGCTATGGTCATAGTGCCAGGCTTGCTCTTGCAGGTGCAGTCGCAATACAAAATGTACATGTTGCTGTATGCCGCCATGGTGTTGTGTGCTCCCATGTCGTGAACCTTCAAGCAGAGGTCGCAGGCGCGCTCGTCGATATACAGCGTTCCGGCCTGGAAAATAGCCCTCTTCTCAGGGTTGTAGAAGTCGCTGAATGTCACGAAGTTGGTCAGCAATGTGTAGAAGTCTCTGTAGTAATGCAGCAGCTTGTCAACCTTGTCGATGGCGTTCGACTTAGCCTCCAAAGCCTTGTCCTGTGCCACGAGGTCGAGCAATGCCTCTTTCTTGTTCTCTTCCAATGCTTTCACCACTGCGTCATAGCCTAAGCCTTCGACGGCGGCACCAGCCTTGGCACCCATCCAAGCGTTGTAGGCACTGAACTTCGCCAGCATGCTAACCCATTGTTCCTCAGTGATATATTCCGCATTGTTAAACTCTTTCTCGATGACAAGTTTCTTCAGGTTTGCCATCGCGCCAGCCCATGCCGGGTTCACCTCGTTGCCCAACGGCAGTCTGTGCTCAGCATTGACTTTTGCCAACGGATATGTGGCAATCTCATCGGTGCTTGCAGCCAGGTTGTTGCCGCTAATCTCGCCAATCTTTGCTGACGAAACATCCAATACCGCCGCGCTGTCGGTGTTGAAGGAGGCAAGTTTGCAGCGCATGAAGAAGTCTTCCACCTTGTCTTTCACCGCCATGCATGCCGCCAATGCCGCCGCTGTGTCGTCGCCATATGGGAACACGTTGGCTTTGTCAGCCTCACCAGCATCTTTCCATGCCTTGAAATCGGCCAAGGCAGCGTAGAATGCCTCTATCTTGTCTGTGTCGATGCCAGGGTCGCCACTTCTGTCGGTAACTCCACCCATGCAGTCGATGATGGTCTTTATCAAAGCCTTCAAAGCGTCGTCGTCAGCCGAGTTCTCGGTGATGATGCCGTCGCCGTTGAAACGTGTCTTGGCAAAAATCGCCAGACTGTCCGACACGTCAGCAATAGAAATCTCGCTCTTCTCAAGTCCAAGATTTTCAAGGATTTGCTTCGAGGTCTCCAACAGATGCAAACCTTCCTCATTGCTGGTGTTGAACGCCGTAAACGGGATGAAAGCATCACGTTTTAACAATAAATCCGGGTCGTTGATAACCGATGTGAGCCACTTCGATGCAGCCACGACCTCTTCAATATGAATCTTGCCGTCACCGTTGGTGTCGAGCATCGTCATGGTCTTCTCGTCAATCTCAAGGTCTTTCAACGGGCAGCTCAACGCCGTCCAGAGTTTTCTGTCAAGCTCATCCAAATGCAGGATGTCCTGTCCCGACTCGATGTTCACCCTCGTGACACCGCCAACTGTCGAGAACTTCCAGTCATAATTGCCATTTGATTTCATAACTAATTAACTTTTATAAATTCATAATTTATATTTCTTCCAATCTTCAAAATCGTGTAAAACGCATCTGGATAATGGTCTTCCAACGCATCAACCCTCAAATATGTAACATCTTTGAAAATCGTTAAATCCCTTGAGTGTGAATGCCCCTGAACTACCAGCGAAACGTCATATCTGTCAAACAAATCAGTCAAATCAAAGGTCTCCTCCATGTTGAAATTGCTGGTATGCCCCTGCGAAGTGTCTTTCTTGAACAAATGTGTGTGCGTAAACACAATGATATGCCTAAAGCCTTGAGTTTGTTTCTCTTTCAACACATTTTCGAGCCATTCGCGCTGGTCAACACCCAAGGTGCCGTTGCCCGAATCCAATGCTATATACAAATCTTTAAATCCGCTAACTGTCTGAACCTCAAACCAATACGTCGAAGTATGGAACCTCGACCTGTACTCCGGCCACTGGTCGAAATACAAATCATGGTTGCCCACAACGTAATAAATCTTGCGCCCGGCATCGGTCACAGGCTTAACATGCTCGCAAAAATAATCGAAATGACCCACATGGTTTATCATATCGCCCAAACACAACGAAAACGGCGGAGCTACCGTATCTGCCAGATAATCATGAACATAACGGTCAAGATTATCAGTTGAAAAATCAACGTGGATGTCGCTCATCGCATACACCTCATACTCGTCAGAAATGCCAGTATATACATCATACCCGTGCTCAATATTATACTTCATCGACTGCTCAAACCTCTCATCCGGCGACTCGTTGAACGTGAAAAGCAACCCCTTGTAATCGATATTCTTGTCACATGCTGTCAACATCAGCATCAAAATCCCACAAATTATTATAATCTTATTTTTCATATTTTTTCTTTTTTTTTCGGTCGCCTCCGGCTCAAAATCTTTCAAAATTTTCTTCCTTTATTTCGAAAAAGATTTTGTTTGATTTCTGCCCGCAGGGCACCCGTAATTTATAGCTTATAAATTACCCCAACTCTCAGCATCGCCCCATAAAACTTCGCCGTTCCATGAAACATCCCCGCCGACTTCATTGTGCCTTCAGCCACCAAGCTCCATCTCTCCTTGAAATCCCATCGTCCGCCAAGAGTGCAAAGCGGCTCCCAAACACGCTCGTATTCAAAATCATTGAAATTAGCGCCCGTCAGATACACATCCCACGGATGGTCAAAGCCCATTATGCTAATCGTCAGCCTGTAAAGCACGTTAAACGGCTCCGTGATATAGTTGTCAAGCGAATGCCAATTTCGACCCAAAGCGTCAAAAGTCTTCGAAAAAATACCCGCCTGCACCAAAAAATGCCGCATCCTGAAACCGACACTGCCGGCATAAACAAATTCGTAAACCTTATAATTCCCGAAAATTCTCGAATGCATCGTGCCTTCAGCAAAAAGCACGCCGTTTTTACAGACATTGAAATTCGGCCTCACCGTCAAACCCATCGAATACACATTCTCCGTCAACGCCTCCAAATTCAACGTCACATCGGTGTTGTCGATGTGCAGATTGCCTTTCAAATCAAGGCCTCCATACCATTTGTAAGTGTGGCTGTAGCCTATCATTCCCATCGCCCCGACATCAGCCGAAAGATTGTGTTTCCTCACCTCCTGGGCATTCAAAACCATAGCCGAGACAAGGCAAAACATCAATAAAATATGACGTTTTTTAACCATTTTCCACCTTTAAATTATTATCATCGCAAATTTATAAAAAAAATATTCTTAATTCACAACAAAATTTAGTATTTTTGCATAAAATTAAAAAAGCATGAAAACTGTCAAAGATTATATTCGCACCATTCCCGATTTCCCTAAAAAAGGGATAATGTTTCGCGATATCACCACGGTTATCAACAATGCCGAAGGCTTCCAGCTCGCCATCGACTCCATGTGCGATATGGTGAAAGACCTTGACTTTGATGTTATTGCCGCTGCCGAAGCTCGTGGTTTCATATTCGGGGCACCGATGGCATACAAAAATCACAAGCCATTGGTTTTGATTCGCAAAAAAGGCAAGCTGCCTTGCAAGACAATATCGCAAAGCTATGACCTGGAATACGGCAGCACCGAGATAGAAATGCATACTGACAGCTTCAAACCAGGCGCAAAAGTGCTCATCGTCGACGACCTCTTCGCTACAGGCGGAACTACCGAGGCTATGATAAAGCTGGTGGAACGCCTCGGAGGCATAGTCGAAGGCGTATGCGTCCTCGTCGAGCTGGTTGACCTCAAAGGACGCGAGCGACTCAAAGGCTACCGCCTCGACAGCGCCGTGACTTATGAAGGTGAATAATCATAATTTCTGAACATGTACGCGCTTTTTAAGAAAGAGATAAACAACTTCCTCAGCTCACTCATCGGCATCATGGTGGTGGTGGTGTTCCTGCTCATCACCGGACTGTTCCTGTGGGTGTTCAAGAGCGACTTCAACATCATGTCGTACGGCTACGCAAGCCTCGACAGCCTGTTTATCATCGCCCCGTGGGTGTTTTTGTTCCTCGTGCCAGCCGTCACCATGCGTTTCTTCGCCGAAGAACGACGCACCGGCACCATCGAGATGCTGCTCACCAAGCCGCTCTCCGACTGGCAAATCGTGGGCGCGAAATATCTCGCCGGCGTGGCACTTGTGCTGCTCGCACTCATCCCCACACTCATCTATTACCTCTCAGTTTCACACCTAGCCATACCCGCCGGCAACATCGACCACGGCGGCATATGGGGTTCCTACATCGGACTGTTTTTCCTCAGCGCGGCATTCGTCTCAATAGGCGTGTTCTGCAGCTCTGTCACTAATAATCAAATACTTGCGTTCATACTGTCAGTGTTTCTCTGCGGTTTTCTCTACATCGGATTCGAGTTCATCTACTCTCTATCCCTCTTCGGAAAAATCGACCTCTTCATCCAACAACTCGGAATGGCGGCACACTACAGCTCAATGAGCCGCGGCGTCATCGATACTCGCGACCTCATCTATTTCCTCGCAGTGATAGCCCTGTTCCTTTGCCTGACAAAATCATCATTGGCAAGCAGGAAAAACAACAAACGCAATGAAATCTTCTCTTTGGTCTTCACTCTGTTGATAATAGTGCTCACCAACAACATCGGCTCATTCGTTTATACACGTTTCGACCTCACTTCCGAAAAACGTTATACCCTCTCGGATACCTCAAAAAATATCCTCAAAAACCTCGACGACTACGTCTATTTCCGCGTCTATCTCGAAGGCGACTTCCCGGCAGGCTTCAAAAAACTCCGCAAAGAGACAAAAGAAATGCTCGACGAGTTCCGCGCCTACTCCAAATTCATTGACTATGAATTCATTAACCCTTCGGAAAGTAACGACCAGACTGAACGTCAGGAGACCTATAAAATCCTTTGGCAAAGCGGCCTGAACTATTATACCGAGACGGTGCAAACCAACAATGGCATGCAGCAAATCATGGTTTGGCCAGGCATTATTATGAGTTACCGCGAAAACGAACTCGCCATCGACCTCCTCTCGGGACAGTCGGGACAAACACAGGAAATGGTGCTCAACAACTCGGCGCAAGACCTTGAGTATAAAATCATTAGCGCTATCAAAGAAATCTCAACCAAGATGAAGCCGACCATCGCATTCACCGACGGCCACGGCGAACTCAGCGACCTCGAGGTATATGACATCGCAAACACGTTTTCAAAAAAATATATCATCAAGCGCACAACGCTCAACGAGCAGCTCAACTCTTTGATAAAGAGAGATTTAGACCGCGATAGCAATGTGGTTATCAAGCCAGCCTACAACGCTGTCGTCATCGCCAAGCCTACCGAGCCGTTCTCTGAAAAAGATAAATTCATTATCGACCAATATATCATGTACGGCGGCAAAGTGCTGTGGCTCCTCGATGCCGTCAGCGCCACCATGGACAGCCTCCAAAGCAAGGAATCGACGATGGGTCTCGCACTCAACCTCAACCTCGACGACATGCTGTTCAACTACGGTCTGAAACTCAACAAAAACCTGCTCCTCGCCTATCCGTGCGCCAAAATCGGATTGGTGACAGGTCAAGGTAACAACCTGCAGAGCATGCTCCTGCCGTGGTATTACTTCCCACTGTTAAGCCCAGCCTCCGAACATCCTATAGTCCGTAACCTCGAAGCTGTGAAAGCCGACTTCGTAAGCTCCTTGGAGCCAACGACTTCCGCTCCCGATATCCAGAAAATACCGCTTTTGAAGACCTCCGATTACACCAAAATGGCAAACGCACCGGTGTTTATCTCACTCGATATCCTCAACGATCGTCCAAGTGCCCAGATGTTCCCGCACAAAGGCAAGACAACAGCTTATCTCCTCAGCGGAAACTTCACCTCGCTCTACCAACACCGACTGCCCGAAGCCCTCACCGAGTCGGCCGAAATCGGATTCAAGGCACAAAGCGACAACACCTCGATGATTGTCATCGCCGACGGCGACATCATACGCAATCAGCTCGCCCAACTCGATTACGCCAAGAAAAACAACAAACGTATCGGTTCACCACTGCCATTGGGCTACGACCAATACACCAACATAACCTATGGCAATAAACAATTCATCGAAAACGCTGTCTCCTACCTCATTGAAGGTGAAGGACTTATCAATATCCGCTCGCGCGAACTGAAGATCCGACTCCTCGACATGAACAAGGTCAACAGCAGTCAAATAACATGGCAAATCATCAACGTGGTACTTCCAAGCGCCATCATGATAGTTTTTGGAATAGTTTTAGCAATTTTAAGAAAAAATAAATATAGCAAACCGTAGAGACGGATGAAAATCCGTCTCCAAACCGCGAAGCGATGTAAAGACAACAACGTCGGGTGTAACCCGATGAAAAACAAAGCAACATGAAAAAGAAAAACATCATCTCCATCGTAATAATCGCGATTCTCGTAGTAATCGCCGCCACCCTCATCGCCAATAACCGCTACCTCAGCTCGTTGCGCAGCGAGGCCTCCGACTTCACAGTCTATGACACAGCCTCCATCACACGCCTCTTCTTCGCCGACAAAAGCGGAAATCAAGTGGTACTCGAACGCGACGGCAGCGCATGGAGTGTCGATAACAAATATCGCGCCAACCAAAATATGGTCAACGAGATGCTTTACACAATCAACCGTATGCGCATCAAAATGCCAGTATCTATTAAAAAAAGCGATAATATCATCACCCGAATGTCATCTACAAACACCAAAGTGGAAGTGTATCAGATGACACCGCGAATCAACCTTTTCAACAAGATAAAACTGTTCTATCACGAGAAACGCACCAAGGTGTTTTACATAGGCGATGTGACACAAGACAACCAAGGTACTTACGTCCTCAAAGAAGGTGGCGACAAAGTGTATATCGTTCATCTTCATGGCTTTAGAGGTTTCATAAGCTCACGTTTCACAGCCAACCCTATCGACTGGCGCGACCATCATATCTTCACCGAACCAATGGAAAACATCGCATCGGTAAAACTTGAAATCAACGGCGACACACATAACAGCTTCATTATCAACGAGATAAATCGTGCTCAGTTCACAATGCAACGCCTCGACGGTGAGACTGTCGATTTCAGCGAAAATAAAGTCCTTACGCTCATGCTGGCGTTTAAAGACATCAGCTTCGAGGCCTTCCTCGACGATGTTGACCCGGCACGCCGCGACTCAATCATCAACTCGCCTTTCCAACAGCGACTGACGCTCACAACAAAAGACGGCAAGGTTAAAAGCGTAACCACATTCCGCCTGCTCGCTAACTCCGACATGTATGATTTCAAAGATGACGACATCGATAATTTCGAAGAAATGCTAAAAGACCCCGACCATAAATATGCACTCCTCAGCGAAGGCAACGAGTTCGTGCTTATCCAAGATTTTGTGTTCGGAAAATTATTAAAACCTGCCGATTTCTATAGCAAAGACTATAAAGACGAAATCCCGCAGGTTTATTATAAGGAACTGGAAACAGTCGAAAGCCACTAAAAATTGCTTTCAACAAACTCCCAATTTATTATCGACCAGAACTCATTGACGTAGCTCGCCCTGGCGTTCTTCCTGTCGATGTAATAGGCATGCTCCCACACGTCGCACACCAGCAACGGCTTCAAACCGTCGGTCATCGGCACCTGTGCATTGGAAGTCTGAACAATCGAAAGCTTGCCGTAGTTGTTGGTCACAAGCCATGCCCAACCTGAGCCGAACAATGTCAGGCACGCATTGATGAACTGCTCTTTAAACGCATCAAAACTGCCGAAATCTCTTACGATGGCGTCCATCAGCTTGCCTCCGGGAACATCTTTTGCCGGACTCGGCGTCATGCAGTTCCAATAGAATGTGTGGTTCCACACCTGTGCCGCATTGTTGAAAATGCCACCTTTTGCAGTCATCACAATACTCTCAAGCGGCTGGTTTTCAAACTCTGTCCCAGCAATGAGCTTGTTCAAATTTGTCACATAACCCGCATGATGCTTGCCATAATGATATTCCAAAGTCGTCTTCGAAATATGCGGCTCCAGCGCATCAAGTTCATAAGGTAATTTCTGTAATTCTATCATAATCTATAACTTTTAATTTGTAACTCGTAACTCCTAACTCTAAACTATCGCTTTCCCTATCTCCACTCCAAGCTTATACAACTTCTCAATGTCCTCTTCCCTAATCGGCGCTCCTTTCACCTCAACCGGCTCGCCAACAATGCTCCAGTTGTTCTTTTCAGCGTTCTCTTTCAAAGTCTTGAGTCCGCCACCGCTCCACGAGGCACCGCCAAACAACCCGAACACCTTGTTCTGAGGCTTGTACTCGCCAATCTCATGCAACAATCCAACCATGTTCGGGAAAATGCTGCCGTAATGCGAGCAAGCTCCCAAAATCACGCCTTTGTACTGCCAGATGTCGGCAAAAATAAACGAGGTCTCGGTCTTCGACACGTCATAAACCTTGATCTCTTTCACACCGGCTTCCGCAACGCCTCTAGCCACGATGTCGGCCATCCTTCCAGTGTTTCCATACATCGAGCCATAAACGATTACCACGCCTTCCTTTGCCTCGTGCTTGCTCCATGCTGTGTATCTGTCGAGCACCCACTGCAGGTTGCTTCTCCAAATCAAACCATGCGACGGCGCAATCATCTTGATGTCCAGAGTCTGAGCCTTCTGGATAGTCTTCAGCGCCATCATCGCCACTTTTCCGACGATATTCGCATAGTAACGGCGCATGTCGGCTTCGTAATAATCGAGGTTCACCTCATCGTCGAAGATGCCACCGTTCAAAGCGCCAAAGCCTCCAAAAGCATCGTTCGAGAATATTATCTTCGAGGTCTGCTCATATGTCACCATCGACTCCGGCCAGTGGCACATCGGGGCCATAAAGAACTGAAGTGTATGATTACCAAGGCTTAAGGTCTCGCCCTCAGCCACAATCTTCTTGTTTGCAATCGCTCCGTAGAAGTTCTCCAAAGGCGCAAATGTCTTGGCATTGCCAACCACTGTCACCTCTGGCCATTCTCTCAAAACCGCGCCCACCGAGCCGCTGTGGTCAGGCTCATCATGGTTCACAATAAGGTAATCAACCTTGCGGTCACCAAGGATACGTTTAATCTGGAACATATATTGTGCCATGAACTCCGGCTCAACTGGGTCAATCAGCGCAACCTTTTCATCTACAATAAGATACGAGTTATATGAAACGCCATTCGGCAGCTCCATATGGTTCTCAAACATCTCCGTGCGGCGGTCATTCACCCCCACGTAAAAAATATTTTCTGTTAATTTAATGTTCATATACAAAATCTTCTTTTCCATGTTTACAAATTGGACATACGATATTATCAGGCAACTTCTCACCTTCATAAACCCAGCCGCACACCTTGCACACCCAGCATCCCTTCGTCACTGCCTTTTTAGGCTTGATATTTTTCTGATAACAATCGTAAGTCACTGATTCTTTGTCGTTTACCTTCACCGCATCAAGCACGTCGGCGATAAACATGGTATGTGTGCCAAGGTCAATCGACTTCACCACACGGCAGGCAAAATAGGCGTTGATATGCTTCGGCAGATACAGCACATTGTTCACGGTGCGCAACTCCTGCTCGCAGTCCGCAAACTTGTTTACGTTCCTTCCCGACTGAAAACCAAAGTGTTCGAATACGAAAAACGGCGTCTCCGTTGTCAACACGTTGATATTGAACACGCACGAGTCCAAAATAAGATCGTGCGTGTAGTTGTTTTTGTTCACGACAATCGACAAACGCAGCGGACTGCTCGTCACCTGCTGCACCGTGTTGATGATGCAGCCGTTGTCAATGTTGTCGTAGTTCGTCGTCAGGACATAAAGACCGTATCCAATCTTGGAAAGGCACTTGGTATCCATAAACTTCTAACTTCTAACTAGTAACACCTAACTTGTAACTAGTAACTATTTAGCTTCAAAGTGCTCTTTTCCGACGCCACAAAGCGGGCATGACCAGCTGTCTGGTAATTTGTCAAATGGTGTTCCTGGAGCGATGCCATTGTCCGGATCGCCAACCGCCGGGTCATACTCATAACCGCAAACGTCACATACGTATTTTGCCATAGTTTTTAAGTTTTTATTTGTTAATTTAAATCGTTGTTTCTTCTCAAATATTGCAATCTCTCAAAGACTTTCACGTCAGCCGAAGCAGCACATTTGCCCTTGAAATCGTTGATACTCTTGAAGTTATGTTTTGTTATCCAAGTCTCAAGACCTTTCACCATATCTTCAACATATTTCACACCCTTGCGATACAACACGCTGCACACCTGCACCGACTCAGCGCCTGCAAGTATCTGACGCACAACGTCTTCAGCCGAATGAACACCTGTCGATGCCGACAAATCACATGGGATGCCCTGAGCTGTCAGCAACGATATCCATCTCAAGGTGTTGCTGTTCTCCTCCTCAACCGACAAAGCCGAACCCGGAACAACTTTCATGTTCTCGATGTCAATCGTCGGATTGTAGAATCTGTTGAAAAGCACCAAACCAGCTGCACCAGCCATCGACAATCTGAATGCCAGGTTTCCAATGTTTGTGAAATGGTCGCCAAGCTTCACCGAAACAGGTATCGTCACCGTCTTTTTCACCTCATTGAAGATGTTAACTACCTCATCCTCAATATCTTTCGAAGGAACGTCTTTGTCGAATGGCGATACGGCGATGTTCAGCTCCAATGCGTCGGCACCAGCCTCCTGAAGCTCTTTCGCAAAGCTCATCCACTCGCCTTTGTCAGCACAGTTGATACTCGCAATAATCGGAATATCAACGGTTTTTTTCGCCTCACGGATGAGTTTTTCGTAAATCGCAATCTCATTTCCGCGAAGGAAAGTCTTCATATACAAATCCGCATCCGGATTGGAGTTATAAATATCGGTATAGCCTTCCTCTTTCTTAATATCCGACAAAATCTGCTCCTCAAAGAGCGATTTCAGCACCACTGCGCCAGCACCTGCCTTTGCGCAATTCACAATGCCGTCAACGGTTCCAGTAAATGTCGAGCTGCCAACCACAATAGGATTCTTCAGCTTTAATCCAAGATATGATGTAGTTAAATCCATAGTTTAAAAATTTCGAACTACAAAGATATGAAATATTTGTAAAAATCAAGCTTTTTCTGAAAAATAATTACAAAATCACCACTTTTTGTGTCTGACCGCCCTTCTCCGTCTCAATTCTCACCTGATAAACTCCCGCACTCAACTCATTTAAAGCAGCCTCCAACTCATTGATATTCACTGTATTCAATAAAACACGTCCCGTAATATCATAAATTAGCCCATTAAACCCATTCTCCCCAAATTGCCCATCCTTCATCACCACTTTCACATTGCCTCTACTTGGATTCGGGAACACACTGAAAATCTCGTTTTCACCAAGATTCACCTCGCCTACGCTGGTAGTCAAGATCTCATAAGCTGTCATAAAATTCGGGATTCCGTAGCCGTAATAGCTATCAGGGGTGCTCGCATTGTTGCCTGCCGCGCGCAAGGCGTCGCAGATCTGTTGCACGCTAGCTGTCGGGAAAGCCTGACGCAGACATGCCACCGCACCAGCCAACACCGGGTTAGAAAACGAGGTGCCACTGCCATATTGATAAGGATTGCTACCCCAACTTGAAGCCACGTAAGTGCCTTGTCCCTGAGCCATCACATCGGGTTTGATACGACCATCGTATGTAGGTCCTGTAGAGCTGAAATCTGCACGGTTTCCTGCTGCGTCAACAGCACCCACTGTGATTACATGCTCAGCATCAGCCGGTATTCCGAGAGTGCAATAACCTTCATATTCATTGCCTGCCGAGTTGGTGCATATCATGCCGCGGCTGACAGCAATCTCTGCACCTATGGTCATTGGAGCCGTCCTACCGTCGAAATCAACTATACTGTGATCCCACTGAGGCATGTCGAAATCAATGTAACCCAACGATGTTGTGCATAAATCTACACCAAGACTGTCAGCCAATTCGGCACCCGACACCCAGTTGTATTCCTCCACAATGTTCTCGCCATTGCCGTCTTCTGTATGGAACAGATAATATGAAGCTTTGTATGCAGTTCCGACCATATTGTTCGGGTCGTATGCACCCATTGTGCTCAAGCATGAAGTGCCGTGCGTGCTCTGCGAATACACCGAAGTCGAGCCGTAAACGAAGTCACGGACACCAAGTAAACGGCCTTCCTCACGCATAGCATCGAAACAGATGTGACCTGGAGTTCTTTCAAAACCACCGTCCAATACGGCAATATGAACACCTTCCCCATGATAACCCATATCATGCAACTCGTTGACTCTCAACTGATAAACCTGGTCATGGGCACCACCGTAAAAGTCTCTAGCAACCACCGGTTTCCCCGACTCTTTCATCTCGTTTTCCAACCAAATCTCCTTGTCACGCTGGGCTTCCGGATAGTTCTGACAATTGCGCACCGTCTCCACAAAATTCAACGCATTAATCGCGTCAACCACACTCTGACTTTCAGTGTAAACCGACACTCCATTTAACCATTTCGAAGGGTTCAAAAGCTGTGCTCCACAAGCCTCAACAGCCTGTAAATACTGAGGATTAACAGGAATATCATACTCGTCAATCTCTATGCCGAGTCTAGCCCTGCGCTCCAACGCCCTCTGGCTCAAAAACTCTCCCGGATTGTCAATGGAATAAGGCGAATTCGCCTTGTCAGTAAACTTCACCCAATAAATATTCGTGGCAATTTGTGCTTGCATAACAACTGCCGCCACCAGCATAATCAATAATAATGATAACTTTTTCATAGTTTTAAATATTAACTTTGCAAAATTACTAAAAATTTTGTTATCTCGTTATCACCTTATCTCGATAAATCAAAAAAAATCCAGGAAAACCTTTCTCTTTAGCGAATAAATCTTATGAAAGAACTATTTCTGTGAAAATCTGTGTTATCTGTGAGAAAAAATCGTAATTTTGCAGCCTGAAATTTTATTATATATAATTATTTTTTAACAATGAATAACGAAGATAGAAACGGCAAACGTCAGCACGTTGCCAGAAGAAAAACTGCTGAAGTCAGAAGATTCAGTGACGAGAGATTAGAGCAGTTTGCAAGAGAAAAAGCTCGCCGTGAGGGCGATGAAGAACGCCATGAAAGAAAACCTTTCAGAAAATTCGACGATGAAAAAGGTTCAAGAAGAAGTTTCGGTCGCGATGACCGTGAAGAACGTGGCGAAAGAAAACCTTTTGGTGAAAAAAAGACTTTCGGCAAAAAATCTTTCAACAAAGAGGAACGCGAAGAACGTGGTAACAAACGTGGTTTCTCAAGAAGAAACGATGACGAAAGAGGCGAAAGAAAATCTTTCGGCAAAAAGCCTTTTGGCGACAAGAAGCCTTTTGGCAAACGATTCGACCGTGACGAAGAACGTCCTGTTCACGGTGGCCGCCGCGGCTATCGCCGTGAGAAAGACCCGGAATTCGACCGCCCACAGGCAACAGGCGAAATCCGTCTTAACAAATACCTCGCCGACTCAGGCATATGTTCACGCCGCGAAGCCGATGACCTTATCCTCGCCGGCGCAGTAACAGTAAACGGCGAAGTGGTAACCGAACTCGGCACCAAAGTCAAAACTACCGATAAAGTGATTTACGGAGGCCAAACTCTTAACCGCGAAAAACTTCGTTATGTCTTGTTAAACAAACCTAAAGGCGTCATCACCACATCCGACGACCCGTACGAACGCCATACCGTAATGGACCTCGTCGAAGGCGCTTGCCAAGAACGTATCTACCCTGTCGGACGCCTCGACCGTAACACCATCGGCCTGCTCCTCCTCACCAACGACGGAGAACTCGCCAAAACACTCACACACCCTAGCCATAACGTCAAAAAATTATACCACGTCACACTCAACAAGCCTCTGACCGAAACAGATTTCGAAAAAATCGAAAAAGGTCTCATGCTCGAAGACGGCCCTATCGAAGTGGATAAAATCGACTACGTCACCGACGACCCTACAATGCGCGAAGTCGGCGTCGAAATACACTCAGGACGTAACCATATCGTCCGACGTATATTCGAAAGCCTTGGCTATGAAGTGATTAAACTCGACCGCGTCATGCTCGCAGGCCTCACAAAACAAAACCTGCCACGCGGTCACTGGCGCTTCCTCACCTCAGCCGAAATAAGCATGCTCAAACGTATCGAATAATGTAAGGGCGAAACATTTTTCGCCCTTTAAAAAATTGTTGCCATGAAAAAAAGTATATTTATCTCATTGATCCTGTTAGGATTATGTTTCTCAGCCATCGCCCAAACCGACACGCTGAAAGTGATGCAATACAACCTGCTTAATTATGGCAACAACACTAGCTATTGCACCTCTACAAACAACAATGTCAACGACAAAAACGGATACATCCGCACTATCCTAACAGCCTATTACCCCGATATTCTTACCGTTTGCGAAATGGGAAGTAATTCCACCAATTCATATAACTTTCTTAATAATAACCTGAATATCAATGGTATAGACTATTGGAAAATGAGCATCGGATCAAATTCCGCCCACTCCGACATTATAAATTGTATCTTCTACAACTCCACAAAACTCGAGCTTATTAGCCACTACACAGCCCAAGTCACTCTACGTGATGTTGATGTTTATAACTTCTCTTTCAAACAAGATAACTCCAACAAAATTATCTTGACTTGCGTAATCGCCCACCTCAAAGCTGGCGACGGTACCAGCAATGTGAACCAACGTAAGACCATGGCGTTAAACATCATGCGCTACCTCGAAATGAATTATCGCGAGTGTAACGTGCTCATCATGGGCGACTTCAACCTCTATACTTCCGAAGAACCTGCATATCAATTATTTACAAATAGTAACACTTATCCATACAGTTACTTCATCGACCCCCTGTACGATTACGGAGTGGGCGCTTGGAACAACAATAGCCGGTATAGATATTATCATACACAGTCAACACACCAATACTCCGACTCTAACTGCCACTCATCCGGCGGCATGGACGACCGCTTCGACTTCATCCTAATGTCGGAAAACATCTACGGTGGCCGCGACGGAATCAGATATATCGGCAATAGCTATAACGCACTCGGTCAAGACGGCCAGCGTTTCGACAGAAGTATCAATAATCCTACAAATTCAGTCGTGTCACGCGACGTCGCAAACGCTCTGTTCCATAACTCCGACCACCTTCCGGTGACAATGGAACTCGCCATAAACTTAAATATCGGCGTCGATGAAAATGCCGAAAATATTCTCAATTTCGACGTCTTCCCAAATCCAGCATCCGATAATATCTACATCCGATTCTATCAAGATAAAATTGGCAAAGCTAACATATTGTTATTCAATACTTTAGGACAAATGGTCTATTCCGAAGACACTTTCGTCAATGACTGCCTCAGCGAGCATGTCATCTCTGTCGATAATCTTCCAAAAGGCCTTTATTTCCTAAAGATTACAAATGCCGATGGCAAGACTAACACAAGTAAAATTATTGTAGAATGAAAATCTTCCGTAAGATAATTGACGGCTGCGTCGGTTTCATGCAGAAATATCTGCCTGAACCATTCATTTTTGCAATCATTCTTACATTCGTAGCGATTTTGGTCGCCATGCCTGTCTGCCACCAAAGCATCACCGAAGTGGTATGCAACTGGGGCGGAGGTGTATGGAACCTCCTCGGATTCTCAATGCAGATGGCCCTCGTGCTAGTCACTGGTGCCACCCTAGCAGCTGCACCTTTTATTAAAAAAGGTATCAGCCACCTCGCATCCCTTCCGAAAACACCAGCCTCTGCTATAGCCCTCGTCACAGCTATATCCGCCGTGGCATGCTGGCTCAACTGGGGCTTTGGACTCATAGTCGGCGCCATATTTGCCAAAGAAATCGCCAAAAAGCTCAAAAACGTCGATTACCGACTGCTCATAGCCTCAGCATATAGCGGCTTCGTGGTGTGGCATGCCGGCATTTCAGGCTCCATCCCACTTAAAATGGCCTCCGATGTCAACGAACTGGTAAAAGACACTAACGGCGTCATAACCTCAGCAATTCCTATTGGAAACACCATCCTCGATTATCATAACATCATCATGGTGGTTCTCGTTACCGTCGCATTGGTCGCCATCAATTCCGCGATGCACCCTAAAACCGGCATCGTCGCAATCGATTCTGCACTTTTGAACGATGACGATCCTGTAGGGGCAAATCATCATTTGCCCGATAATTCGCCCGTTACCCCAGCCATGAAGCTGGAATACAGCCGCCTCCTAAGTCTCCTCCTATCAATCCTAGGCTTTTCCTATTTGATCCTAAGCCTCTTCCTAAAAGGCAAATCCTTCGACCTCGGATCAGTAATCCTATTATTCCTGTTCCTAGGCATCATCTTACATAAAACTCCTATAGCCTACGTCCGCGCTTTCGCGAAATCTGTCAGCGGAGCCGCCGGAATATTGCTGCAATTCCCATTTTATGCCGGCATCATGGGCATCATCACTGGAGTCGGCGAGTCGGGAATATGCCTCGGCACAGTGGTTAGCGAGGCTTTCGTAAATATCTCAACGTCAACAACTTATCCAATATATACCTTCCTTTGCGCGGCAATACTCAACATGTTTGTGCCTTCAGGCGGCGGCCACTGGGCTATCCAAGCCCCAATCATGTTCGCCGCTGGCGAAGCTCTCAACGTTGACCACGGCCTCACAGGCATGGCTATAGCTTGGGGCGACGCCTGGACCAACCTCATCCAGCCGTTCTGGGCTTTGCCAGCATTGGCAATAGCCAAACTCAACGCAAAGGATATCATGGGCTTCTGCCTCATCGACCTCGTCGTTTCCGGAATAATAATCATCAGCGGACTCCTAATCTGGGCAATATGATACCACGCGACACCATAGCCCAAATCCTTGAGACAGCACGCATCGAAGACGTCGTAAGCGAGTTCGTGACCCTGAAAAAACGCGGCTCAAACCTCATAGGCGTATGCCCTTTCCATAAGGAAAAAACACCGTCGTTCAACGTCAACCCAGCCCGCAACATATTCAAATGCTTCGGATGCGGCAAAGCTGGCGACTCCGTGCGTTTCATCATGGAACATGAGCATTATTCCTACCCGGAAGCGCTACGCTATCTCGCAAAAAAATATGGCATAAAAATCGAAGAACGCGAACAGTCACCCGAAGAACTGGCAGCACAAAACGAACGCGAACGCATGTTCAATATCAACAGCTTCGCACAAAAATATTTCTCCGACACCATGATGGGCACCGATGAAGGACAGTCTGTAGGCCTCGCCTATTTCCACGAACGTGGTTTCCGTGATGCCATCATCAACAAGTTCCAACTCGGTTATTGCCCCAACAGCGGCTCGGCATTTACCGAATTTGCTACAAAAAACGGATACGATAAAGACCTTCTTATAAAAGTAGGCCTCACAGGAAGCTACGAAAACCGCCTCTACGACCGCTATCAAGGACGCGTCATCTTCCCAATACATAACCTTACCGGAAAAGTAATCGGCTTTGGCGGACGTATCCTCACCAAGGAAAAGACTAAAGCAAAATACGTAAACTCCCCTGAATCAGAGATTTACAACAAAAGTCAGACACTCTACGGCATATACTTTGCCCGTAACGAGATTTCACGCCTCGACAACTGTATCCTCGTCGAAGGCTACGCCGACGTTTTAAGCATGCACCAGGCTGGCATCGAAAACGTAGTGGCAAGCTCCGGAACCTCGCTTACAACCGAGCAAATCCGCATGATTAGCCGCTACACCAAAAACGTCACCATGCTCTACGACGGCGACGCTGCCGGCATACACGCCGCACTGCGTGGCACCAACATGATTCTCGAAGAAGGCATGAACGTCCGTATAGTGGTGCTGCCACCCGAAGACGACCCCGACACTTTCGTGCAAAACAACCCCATCGAGTACGTCACTAAGTACTTGACCGACAACGCGAAAGACTTTATAGGATTCAAGACTAACCTCCTGCTGAAGGATGCTAAAAACGACCCTATCAAGAAGGCTTCCGTCATCAAAGATATCGTAGAGACAATAGCTGTCATCCCCGACCCAATTTATCGTGCCACCTACGTCAAGGAATGCAGCCGCACCCTCGAAATGCCAGAGCAAACCTTGATGAACGAGTTAAACAAAATCCTGCGCGCCAAATACCGCAAACAACTCGGCCTCGACCCCGGTCAAGACTCTTCCTACTTATCCTATCAATCCTACCAATCCTATCAGGAGTCTCAGCAACCAGTTGAGCCTCAGCCTTCCACCCCCATCGGCTTCTACCAAGAACAAGAACTGGTTAAAATTCTCCTTAACCACGGCAGCGATACCATCGAAATGGAAGGCAAAGACGAAGACGACAACGATATTGTTTATACAACAACTATAGCCTCGCTCATCATCGACGACCTAAAAAACGACGGACTTCTTTTCCGCGATCCTGTACATAAAAAGGTCTTCGATACCTTCGACCATGGCCTCGATATTCAAAAACTGCCCACCGCTCAAGACTTCACATCAAGCGAAGACCAAGACGTCGCAGTACTTGCTGCCGACCTTCTCAGCTCACAATATAAACTCGATGACTGGCATCGTCACCGTATCGTGGTAAAAACTGAAGACGACGTCCTCAAAAAAGCGGTTTTAACCTCCATATTGCGCTTCAAAGACATGGTCATCGAAGACCGCCGCACATCACTCGTCAAAGAGCTTCAAAACTGCTCCAACCCCGATGACCAGCTCATCCTCCTCCAAAAAAAGAAAAAACTCGACGACATCCGCACCCGCATCAACCGCGATCTCGGTATTGTCATAACCAAGTAATTCCTACTTATCCTACCAATCCTAAAAATCCTATAATGTTTTCAATAACAATCTTCAGTCGTATTTCAAACGCTTCCTTCGTCGCAAACCCAATGTGAGGCAACAGCATCGTATTCGGTGCCGTCAGCAAAGGATTGTCATTGCTGAGTGGCGGCTCACCATCATAAACATCGCATGCAGCCCCAGCAATAATCCCCTTCTTCAACGCTTCCGCCAAATCATTGGTGTTGACAACAGGACCACGTGCTGCATTAACAATCACAGCCGAAGGTTTCATCATAGCAAAGTCCTTAGCTGTCAAGAAGTTACGTGTCTCATCGTTTAAAGCGATGTGCAACGCTACAATATCAGCTTCTTTGAGCAACGTTTCCTTATCGAAAAACGTCACCCCAGCTACTTGCTTCGGCGTGCGGTTCCATGCTATTATCTTGCACCCGAATGCCTGCGCCAATGCTGCAGTCCTCTGTCCGATAGCTCCCATGCCTATAATGCCAACGGTCTTGCCTGCTATCTCGCGCCCAGGTGCTATCGAAGGCCCCTTACAGCTGCGTGTAATCTTATCATTCTCAATCACATGACGATATAATCCTATCATCATGCATATTGTCTCCTCAGCAACAGCCTCAGTAGAATACCCAGCCGCATTCTTCACCACAATGCCCCTGCGCTTGCATTCAGCCATGTCAATATGGTCGAGACCAGTAAACGCTATCGAAAGCATCTTCAGGTTCGGACAAGCATCCAAAAAATCCTTGCGCAATGGCATGTTGCTCTCAACCACAACATCAGCCCCAGATGCGCGCTCAATGTTCAACTCAGGCCTCCGGTCAGGATATACCACAACCTCATGACCCTGTTTCTTTAAACTGTCACATGCCTTCTCAACTGCCTCAACAGTGAGTCCTAACGGCTCCAAAAAGACTATCTTCATCGTTCTTAGTGTTTGTTTCAAACAACAAAGATAGTCTATTTTTCAACACAAACATGCTTTTTTATTCATGAAGGGACTCCACCGACCTGTTTTATTGTAGATGAATCAAAATTTATGAGCATTAATTAAAAAGTATAATGGATTTGAGTCTCCATAGCGGCAAGTCCCCTCCCATGAATACTATTCTGCATCGTTTTTCTGTTCGTCCTCATTGCTCATCTTATCAATAAGCATGAATTCGTCCATATAAATCTCTGTAATGTAACGTTTGTTCTTGTCTTTGTCTTCATACGACCTGTTCTGCAACTTGCCCTCCAACGCAATTAAAAGGCCTTTACGGACAAATCTCTCTACCTGGTCAGCTACCTTACCCCACGCCACTATGTGATGCCACTGCGTGTCCGTAATAAGCTCCATCTTGTCATTGTAATGCTTGTCGTTAGTCGCCAACTTAAACCTGGCATTCTTCCTGTCACCAAAAACCCTAATCTCCGGATCAGCCCCTGGCCGCCCAATCAAATGAACTGAATTTCTTAATGTTCCCATAACAATTCTTTTTTAATTAAACCATTCACAAAATTACCACCACCAAAAAAAATTAGTCGTACGAAAAACGACTAATTTTGCTAAATTTTCATAACACATTGTTTATCAATCACCCACATCGCCCATCTTGCCCACATTGCCCATTCCGAATTGTTAATAAATTTTTACAATTCCTTATAACCCATTGATTTTCAATATTTTAAGCCCACAAAATCCTAATTATTCATATCTAATTGATTATCAATATCTTATCTTTTGCCCACATTGCCCAAATTCCCCAAATTACGCCCATTTCCCTAAAAAAAATAGGAGCGCCATCTCTGACGCCCCTATTTTACCTATATAACGCTAATCGTTACTTTACAACTGTGATTCTCTTCACGCTGCTGCCGTTAGCAGTGTCGATTCTGACCATATAAACACCAGCCTCATACTGAGCCATGTTCAAGATCATCTCGTCACCGTTGACATCCTGGTTGTAAACCATCTGACCCATAGCGTTGAACACTGTGATGTGTGTCATGCCTTCAGCGTTGATGTGGAGGTCACCGCTTGTTGGGTTAGGATAGATTGAGTTGATAACTTCATTTTCATCAACTGATAATGGTTCAACTCTAACAGTCTCAACATCACCGCATGACATTGCATAGTATGTAACGTCTGGTTCACCGTCGTAGATAACTCTGATGGTGTATGTGTAATCACCTGGTTCGAGTGTTTCTGTGTATGTTGTTGTGTGAGCATCGAACATATCAACAAATTCACCGTCACGATAGAGGATAGCACCGATCACACCTTCAACTGGTTGTGGAGGAACTGGAGCGTTACCATCGAGTTCGTAGATAACAATGTGTTGTGGGCTCTGCTGGATGTCACCGAACAAGCAAGTCTTGCCGTTGTATGCACCAACGAAGCAACCACCAGTGCTACCTGTTACGAGTGGGTTAGCATTGAAGTTGAACACTGCTGATGTAATAGTGTTGGTTGCAATGTTGTAATCGTCAACATCGTTTGTACCATTGTTCAAGCAGTACACGTGCTCAACACCGTCTGGATCTGCATAGTATGCAAGGTCTGATGCGCTTGTTGGAGTTGCACCTGTTGTAACGATAGCACCTGTGCGGTCAACTAATGTCAAGTTGCCTGACCAGTTACCGATTACCCAGAAGCCGTCACGTACTGGATCGTATGTGATACCACGCATTGCACCGTATGCTGAGCTGGTCTGACCAACCAATGTGTGGTTAGCAAGGTCAACGCAGTAGATTGTGCTTGAGTTAGCAACACCGTAGAAGTACTCGCCATCGTAGGTCATACCGCGGAGCTGACCGCAACCTGAAATGTTGAATTCCTCAATGAAGTTGCCTTCCATGTCATACTTGTAGAACATTGATGTTGAACTTGCACTCCATGAGCTTGTGTAGATGTTCTCGCCGTCTGTTGCGACACCGTACTGATAGCCAGATGTTGCGTCGAACTGGTAAACGAGATCCCACATGTCACGGTTGCTGCGGACACCACCCTTATTGGCAACACCTAATTCGATGTCGTCAACGCACATGATGTACTGGTCATAGCAGTTGAAGTGACGGATAGCAATGTACTTCTGACCTGCGTATGCGCTGAGGTCAACTGTGTAGTTGTACCATGTACCGAGTTTAGCACCGTTGCCATCGCGTGATTCGCGACCGCCATTAGCACCCTTCTTGCCTGTCAATGTCCATTCCTGAACCATTGTCCAAGTGGTTGCGTCGTCTGAAACTGCAACGCCGAAGTGGTCAGCCGGATAGCTTGCGTCTGTTGCTGCTGCCCAGAATGACAATGTTGAACCGTTAGCAATGTTCTGCTGTCCCATTACGAGATATTCGTCTGGGTTGAGTGCGCCTGCACCATTAATATATGAACCACTGCAGATAGCGTTTGTAC
>Ga0265301_10000621_pt1 | contig 49755 bp, 45 predicted proteins | sample AusTroGonzalo_MG_2_FD_193488 | JGI IMG/M metagenome (GOLD analysis project Ga0265301, IMG submission 193488) | Bovine rumen microbial communities from tropical cattle in Woodstock, Queensland, Australia - Gonzalo_04 | ecosystem: Host-associated > Mammals > Digestive system > Stomach > Rumen ...
GGCCAATAGCTAAAGTTGCATGAATAATTCAGGATAGAGATTCCACACCCCATCTATTGTATTTATACATTCCTCATTTTTTGTATCTTCGCCAGTCATTTTTTCTAAAAAAAGATTAACCTTTCATTGAATTATAAAACATTGATAATGAAAAAAATAGCAATATTGTTAGGATGCCTGGTCTTTATCGCCACTGCGTGCGACCATAAGAACAAACCCAAAACGGACACGCCTGAAACCCAGGTGACCCTTCCCGCCTTCGACAACGATTCCGCCTACGTCTTTGTAAAAGCACAAACCGACTTCGGTCCGCGCGTGTTGGGCACGGAAGCGCACGAAAACTGCAGAATCTGGCTCCTCAACAAGCTGCGCGAATATTGCGATACCGTTTACAACCAATCTTTTACGGCCAAAACCTACGATGGCAAATCCTGGCCCTGCGCCAACCTCATTGGCAGTTTTGCTCCCGAAAAGACCAAGCGCATCGTGCTGGCCGCGCACTGGGACGCCCGCCCCTTCGCCGACCACGACCCTAATCCCGCCAACCGCGAAACCCCGATCGACGGTGCCAATGACGGCGCCAGCGGCGTGGGCGTGCTCCTCGAAATCGCACGTCAACTGCATGAGAACCAGCCGAATGTGGGTGTCGATATCGTCTTCTTTGATGCTGAAGATTACGGTCCGAGAGAGAGCGAATCCATTCCTGGCGATTGGTGGGGCTTAGGCGCGCAATATTGGGCAAAAAATCCTCATATCCAGGGATATACGGCCAGCTACGGCATCCTGCTCGACATGGTGGGCAGTCCGAACGCGCAATTCATGCAGGAGCAGTTCTCCCTGCGCGACGCGCAAGACGTGGTCCGCAAAGTCTGGTCCACCGCCTACGAACTCGGCCACGGCCAGTATTTCCAGAACAGACCCGGCGGCGTGATTACCGACGACCACTACTATGTCAACAAATACGCTCCGTTCAAAATGATCGACATCATCCATTACGACGCGGCCTCCGGCACCGGCTTCGACCCCGTGTGGCATACACTCAACGACAACATCCAGCACATCGACAAAAATACCCTAGGTGTGGTGGGTACAACTTTATTGCAAGTCCTTAAAAACGAATAATTTAAACTATGAAAGTATTTAAATTCGGCGGTGCCTCCGTGAAAGATGCTCCGGCCATTGAGAACTTAAAAAACATTCTGCAACGCTATGAGAATGAGCAGCTTGTGGTGGTGATTTCCGCCATGGGCAAAACCACCAACTTCATGGAGAAGCTGCTGGACGCTTACTATCACGAGCCGGAAAAAGTAGAAGGTCTCGTAAGCGAGCTGCGTGCAAACCATGAATCTGTGGCTGAGCAGCTTATGGGCAAAGACAACCCGTTCCTCATGCACTCCGACCGCCTCTTTACGCTGCTGAACGAGCAGCTGCAGCGGCCCACTTCCGACAATTTCGACTATGACTACGACCGCATCGTGAGCTTTGGCGAGTTGCTCTCCACCACGCTCATCGCGGTCTATCTCGACACGCAACATCTTGAAACCAAGTGGCTTGACGCACGGCAGCTCATCCGCACCGACAACACCTATCGTGAAGGTCACGTGGATTGGACGGTGACGCAGAAGCTGGTCTGCAACACCATAAAACCCTATTACCAAGACCGTTCGCACGGCATTGTGCTGACACAAGGCTTCATCGCTGGTACCGCGGAAAACCAAACCACCACGCTGGGTCGTGAAGGCTCCGACTACTCCGCCGCCATCATCGCCAACACCCTTGATGCAGAGTGCGTTACGGTATGGAAAGACGTCCCTGGCATTCTCAACGCCGATCCGAAACGATTCCCCAATGCCGTCAAAATCGACACGCTGACCTACCACGAAACTGTGGAGTTAGCCTACTACGGCGCGAGCGTCATCCACCCGAAAACCCTTAAACCCTTGCATAACAAACAGATACCCTTGTTCGTGAAATCCTTCTTCCATCCAGAACTGGAAGGTAGTAAAATCACGCAAGAAGCTGACACTGTGGAGGTTCCGTCCTACATTGTGAAGGACAACCAACTGCTGATTTCCGTCTCCCCGCGCGACTTCTCCATTATCGGGGTCGAAAATCTCTCCATCATTCTCGACATCCTCTCGGAATACCGCATCAAGATCAACCTCATCCAGAACTCCGCACTCACCTTCTCGGTCTGCACCGACAACGTACCGCTGCGTCTGCAACCCTGTTTGGAAGCCCTGCAGAAGGAGTTTATCGTCAAGTTCAACGACGGCATCCGCTTAGTGACCATTCGCCACTACGATTCTAATTCTGAGAAGGCGGTTTTGAAAATATTTGAGAATGAGGAGGTTCTGATCAGGCAGAGCAATCGACATACGTTGCAGCTAGTGCTGAAATAGTTAGCAGTTAGCAGTTAGCAGTTTGGCGGAATCGTAAAATAAGTTTTATGTATTGACAATTTGAAACAAAAATGTATTTTTGCAGAGTAAAAATGAATAGAAAAATTTTCACATTAAATATTTAAGATATGAAGAAAACTTTACTTCTTTTAGTCGCTGCGATGCTGACTACCATGTTTGTATCTGCGCAAGTTACCGACACGATTGTGTCAACGACCCCTTCCAACCGCAATGTGGTGATTGAGGAGTATACTGGCATCAACTGCGGTTATTGTCCTGATGGTCACCGCAGAGCCAATGAGATTATGGCTGCAAATCCTGACAGAGTGTGTGTGATTAACATTCACCAAGGTAGTTATGCCGCCAATACCTACACCACTTCTTTCGGTAACGCATTAGCTAATCAGACTGGCTTGTCGGGTTATCCGGCAGGTACGGTGAATCGTCATGTCTTCACACAATACTCAAATGTGACGGACATGAATCGTGGTTACTGGGCAAGTGCCGCTAACTTGGTGATGAATATGGCTTCTCCTGTGAACATTGCAGCTACTGGTACATTGGATTGTACCACGCGCACATTGAACATCCGCGTTCAGTTGTATTACACTGGGACACAAACGGTCTCTACCAATTCCTTAAATGTTGCTATTTTACAAGACAATGTGTTAGGTTCCCAAAGTGGTATGTCCTCAAATCCGGACCAAGTTGTTGGCAACCAATACAATCACATGCACATGTTGCGTCACTTGGTGACCGGTCAGTGGGGTGAGACCATTGATAATATTGCTCCCGGCACTTTGGTGGAGAAGAATTACGAGTATGTGATCCCCGCTCAGCTCGGTTCTCCGAATGCTATTAATGCCGTGTTGGAAGATTTGCAATTTGTTGCCTTCGTATGTGAGGGACATCAGGAAATTCTTACAGGTGTGCATATTCCTATTCAATATTTCGGCTTGCCTGCAGTGGATGGTCGTGTGATCAGCATGAAAGCTGGTTCAAATATTACTTGTGACGATAAAGGCAATGCCTATCTCGAGTTGAAAAATTTGGGTGCCGATACAGTCACCTCTGTAGATTTGGCCTACACTGTCAACGGAACAGAATTCACCGCTACTTGGAATGGAAGTATTGCTACTATGGAAGTCGGAAACGTTGATCTGCCGTCTTTCGACATCAATGTGAATACTAACAATTCTATTTCAGGTCATGTGACGGCTATTAATGGTCAAAGTGTGACCACAATCTCCAAATCTTTAACACTTAAGAAGTCGGTGTACACAGGTGGTGGTCATATGGGTTTTGTTCTGAAGACTGATAACTATGGTTCCGAGACAACGTTTAAGTTCTTTGATCCAGAGGGCAATGTAGTCCTTTCTGGCGGTCCTTTCAGTAATTCTTCAACAGTGCATAATTTCACTTTCAGTCCTTCCACTATTGGTTGTTATCGTCTTGAAGTTTATGATGAATATGGTGATGGCATCAATTCTGGCTATGGGGTAGGTTATTTCCAACTGATAGCTGAAGACGGTACACAAATTTTCCGCGATAACGGCAAGTACGGTGCCTTAGCCACCTATATGATTGATGTGACGTTCCCGGCTGGTATTGAGGATATTACTGCAGAAACCGCTGTCTATCCGAATCCCGCTACCGATGTGATCAATATCACGTCTTCCAACAACGTGCAACGCGTGGAGATTTTCAACATGCAAGGTCAGTTGGTAAAGGCCGAAACCGGCGATGTGAACTATATTTCCGTTAAGAATCTCGCTAACGGCGTCTACACATTGAAACTGACGACCGAAAATGGCACTTCCGTGCACAAAATTATCAAGAAATAATCTTAATGGATATTACGATAAAAAAGACCGGCAGCGATGTCGGTCTTTTTTTTTAGGCAATAGGCAAAAGGGAACAGGGAATAGGCAACAGGGATTATTCGTGTACGATTTTTCGGTGGAATTCGTGGCCGCCGGTGGTGCGGATGCGCAGGAAATAGGTGCCCGCGGGAAGATTCGCAACGTTGATCGTCATCCGTTGTAGAGACGATGTGCACATCGTCTCTACAGCAGGTGTTTTGCACATCGTCTCTACATTCCGTCCTTGAAGGTCATACATGACAACAGATTGGATGAGTTCAGTGCCTGCTACCTCTACATTAACAACATCCCGTGCTGGATTCGGATAAACCGTGACACGCTGTTCTCGCTCCTCAATGCCAACGGGTTTGCTCAGTTGCACGTTTTGTATTAGCTTTTCGCCATCCTGCACGTTGGTGACGATGGTTTTGGACTGGTAACCCTCTGCAGAGTAGGTCACCTCGTATTGTCCTCCTTTGATGGGGCGGTGATAGTCGCCATGGGGGAGGGTAGTTTCCACGTAGGAGTGGTCCAGATCGTGGTTTTCGATGAATACCAAGGCCTGCAGCGGTTCGCCTGTTAAAGAGTCGGTGACCGTGCCGTGGATGCCATTGTCTGCCTCCGCGATGAAGTTCAGCAGGGATCGGCGGATATACGCCCAATAGGTGGGCAATTGGTTGGAAGAGAGTACCTTGTCGTTGCATACTTCGATGGTGACGTGGCGTGTGCCGAGATACCAATTATGGTAGTCCTGTAAGGAACCGGTGATGACATACCAGTCGCCGCCCTCCGTGACGCCATTGTCCTCTGTCGTCATGTAGTTCGAGGAAACAAGATGACAAGTGTCGGCGAATTTCCGTCCCGTCAGTTCCCACCAGTCTGCATCGGCGTGACTGTGCTCCCATGACATCCAAATATCCCACGGATAGTTGAAAACTTCGTCGCCGCCATGTAAATTGGCTGCCAGCGTGAAGTTGTGCTCCGACAGGAATTGCATCATCGCCTCCACTTCCGGTTCGTATAACGGTTTTGCAATCGGTTGACCCGCTAACGGATAGGAGCGGTTCAGGTCTTCTCCGTGAAGGTTGTGGCGGATGGATACAGGAGATGAGTTGATCTGATTGTCGGAAAAATAGTAAGTGCCGTCGGGGTTGTGGAGCGGACAAATCCAAATATCAATATTGTTGATGATGTCGGTTACGTAAGGGTCTGTATTGTAGTTTGTTAAAAGATAGTGTATCAGCCTGAGCATCATGTGGTAGCCGACCACTTCGTCACCATGGATGGTGGAGATATAGCACACCGAAGGCTTGCCCTCATTGTCGTTGAGGTTGTTGCTGATGTGTGCACAGAGTATTTTGCGCTGATGCGGGGTTGAGGCCAATATGGTGTCAATTTTGCATAGTTGCGGGTAGTGCGTTTGGAAAGTGTCCATCGTGGCGAGATAGGTGCTGTATGTCGGGTAACGGCGCCAATTGGAAATCAACTGTTCATAGGAACTGGCCATCTGTACGTAGGCACGGGTACGCGGGGTCGTCGTGTAAGGGATATTCTTCGATAGAAAATTGTCGAAATCTTTGTACGATAGGCAAATACGTGTATTGAACGTGTTGTCATCGTTTCGTTGCACATAGTCCACGGAGAACTCATGTGACAAGCTCTTTAGCGTAGTAGCGTCCAAAACGGCCTCCACGTAGGTTTCAGGGTAGGATAGGGTGCTGTTTTGCGCGAATGCCGTACAAAAAATACCCCATATTATGGTCAACACTGCGATTTTTTTCATATTATGCATATTCATATTATTATTTATCGTTATCCGCCTATTGTCTGTTGCCTGTTGCCTCTAAAAGATACTGTTTGAGGTCTGCGGCTTTCTTAGGACCGATGACGGCGGCGAGGTCGGCTTCTGAGGCGGAGGTGATTTTCGATACGCTTTTGAACTCTTTCAATAGTTTGGTTTTGAGTACTTTGCCGATGCCAGGCGCATTGTCCAGAATGGAGGCAATACTGGTTTTGGAGCGGCGTTTGCGGTGATGGGTGATGCCGAAGCGGTGCACTTCATCGCGTACGTGCTGCAAGAGCTTTTGGGCTTCTGACCGCTTGTCGATATATACGGGTACGTCGTCGCCAACCTTGTAGATGTCCTCCAGCCGCTTGGCGATGCCCACCATCATGAGGCGGTCTTCGATGTGCAGGGCTTGGATGGCGTTCCAGGCGGCGTGGAGCTGTCCTTTGCCGCCGTCGATGACGACCAGGTCGGGCAACGGTTTGTTCTCCTCCAACAGCCGGTGGTAGCGGCGGTAGATGACCTCCTCCATGGAGGCGAAGTCGTCGGCACCGACCACGGTTTTGATGTTGAAGTGGCGGTATTCACTCTTAGCGGGTTTGCCGTCGATGAAACAGCTCATGGCGGCCACGGGTTCCTCACCCTGCGTGTTGGAGTTGTCGAAGCATTCGATGCGACGGGGAAGGGACTTCATTCCCAAGGCTTCCTGCAAGGCTTGCAAAACGCGGATGTTGCGGCGTTCCGGGTCGGCCAAATCTTGCCGCTTTTTCTTTTCAAGCATGTAGAAGTGGGCGTTGTGGATGGCCAGGTCCAGCAGCTTGCGCTTGTCCCCTCGTTGCGGCACCTGAAAGTCCCAATCTTTCGGGGCCAAAGAGGGTTGGAACGGTACCAGCACCGTGGTGCACAATCCCTTCAGCCGTTCCTTGATCTCTAAGATGCCGGCCCACAAAGCATCTTCACGGTTCGGCTCTATCTGATGGTCTATTTCCAACGTATGTGCCTGTACTACAGCTCCATCCACTACACGCAGGAAGCTGATATAGGTGCAATCATCGTCTTCCTCCATCCCGAAAACATCCATGTTGGTCAGCGAAGGGTTCACCACCACCGATTTCCCAATAAAGTTCTCTAATGTTTCAATCTTGCTTTTCACGGCTGCGGCCTCCTCAAACTTCCATTCTTCGGCATACTGCATCATCTCCTCTTTCAATTGTCGGATTACCTCTTTGCGGTTGCCTTTGATGATTTCCATGGCCTTGTCGACATTCTTTTGGTATTCTTCCACCGTGATAAGTCCGCAACATGGAGCAGCACATTTTTTGATTTGGTACTGCATACAAGGACGGTCGTTGTTCCGCAAAATTTTGCAGTTGCGAATGGGGAACATTTTATAGATGAGGTCCAACAGGATATTCATCTGCTTTACAGAAGAATAGGGACCGAAAAGATGCATGGTGGCGGCATCCGGTCGGCGCGTCGGGAAAATCCGGGCGAAGGGTTCCCGGGTGACGGCAATCCAAGGATAGGTCTTGTCGTCCTTCAGCATGATGTTGTACTTGGGCTTGTACTGCTTGATCATGCTGTTTTCCAAAAGGAGCGCGTCCCATTCGCTGTCTACTACAACAGTCTGTATATCACGTATTTTTGTTACCAACATCCGCACTTTCGCGGAGTCGTGGTCTTTATTGAAGTAGGAAGAGACCCTCCGTTTCAGCCGCTTGGCCTTGCCTACATAGATGACAGTGCCTTTATCGTCATAAAAGCGATAAACCCCTGGCTTTTCCGGCAAGGTCTTGAGGATTAGTTTGATATGTTCGGAAGTGGTCATTTTTGAGGGTTGCTGATTATAGGAGGGGAGGGGGAGCGGATGAGATGATAAGATGAAGAGATGATAAGATGAAACGGGGAACAAGTACTACTACCCCAATAATTATCCATTATCCATTGTTCTCGGTATTGGCCTTACAAACAGGTCTTCGGGTTTGCGGGGGCGGTATTCGATGAGCCAGCGGAAACCTTGAAGTTTACGGCCATTGGCATCCAGTTTGTCATCGGGGTGTACATGCCCGTTGGGTGAATCATAGTATCGAATTTGTTGTATTTTATTGCTATCCAGTAAAATGCACATTTCTGTGGTGATAGAGGTGTTGATGCCCACCAAGGAACTGTCTTCCTCTTGGATATAGTACACGCACTCCGCATTACCCACAATTTCAACACGTTGCAAGTTCTTTTCCATAAAATGCCCGATGATGTTCAATCCCTTGATCTGGTTGAATTCCGTGTCTCTGAAAAGTCCGCCGACGATGAACCCGGACTTGCAGAGTTCGACTTTGCTTCTGGCAGAGTCGATGATGGTAAAACGTATGGTGTCGCCTGAGAGTTGGTAGTTGTCTGCCCAAAAAAGCGGATTGTAGTACATGGTCAAGAGGGAATCTTCCACATTGTAAACCAATGAGTCACAAACCCCTTGCAAGTTCTTGTGCAGAAATTTGGTATGGAAATAGGCTCGCATCAGGGTCGGGTTGGAGGCGGTGTCGAAATCAACCTTCAGGGTATCGCAATGCAGGAAGAGGGTGTCTTTGTTGTCATCAATGTAGATGAGCAGGTTGCTGTCGGTAGCAATGGAGGTGCCCCCCTTTTCGTGATGCTCCAGGTAGTTGCCTTTGAGGATAATGTGATTGGTGGTGTCAACGTAAGTGGCGTTGTACCAAGCCTTTCCGAAATGATTTTCTTTATCGTAGTAGAGACTGTCGGCGTAAAGTTGCTGCTTTTCGCCAAGCAACTGTACATTGCCGTCCAAAATGGTGACGTCCAAATTGGTATTGTAGATTCCGCCGTCGGTGTAAATGGTGTTCTCTTCACTGATCAGTTTGGTGGGGGAGATGAAGTAGGCGATTTTAGATCCGGCATTGTAACGTAGTGAGTCACACGACATTTGGTAGCTGGGACTGCGCAGCAAGACGCTGTCGTGGAGGAAAGCATCGTCGGTGTTGGTGAAGTATTTTCCGATTTCACTGGTCAGGGTGTCATCTTCATTGTATATTTCGCCGCCGGTGGTGAAGAAGCCGCAATCGATGTTGAGGTCGTAGAAGATACTGTCAGAGAGTAAGTAGGATTTCCCGTTCTCGAGGCGGACGTTGCTGGCAATAGCAGCTTGTCGGATGTTGCCGTCATAGGTGGCGCGTTTTCCTGTGAGGATCACGGAGTCGCTGATGACGAAGCGAACGGGTGAACCGAATGCGATGATATAATTGTCTGCCTCATAAAGATATGCGCTGTCGCAAAAGCCCACTACATTGTCTTGGGCGAACTTTACATTTCCGACGAGTCGTTGCGCCCCGGGCAGAACTTCCTCGTCGTAATAGCCCATATCCGCCCGATAACGGATCTTGCGGTTCCCCTGCCCGTGTATAATGCTGACACACAGGATAAAGAGCAGGAAAATGGCAAGTGAGCGTCTCATCATTACTTCAAGAGGGTGGAATCCGTTTGGTCGCTGACGATACGGTCTTCTTTGAAAACGATTTCTCTGTAAACACTGCCAGACGGGGTGTAATAGAGCTCTTTACCGTCTTTTTTGTTGTTTTTATAGTGGGAGACGAGTTTCGGCAGTCCGTTTTTGTCATAGAAGGTCACTTGGCCGGTGCCGTCATGGAATTCCCCTTCGCCGACCAGCACGCCGCGCTCGTCATAGTAGGTCCAAGGTCCCTCAAAGAGGTCGTTTTTGAACCCTCCCTCCAGTTTGAGGCTTCCGTCGATGTGGTAAGCTTTGTGCGGACCGTTTCTGTGGCCGTGGAGGTAGGTGGTCTCCTGACTTTTGCATCCGTTGGCCATATACATCACCTCCACGCCTTCGATGGAGTCGTTCTTATACACGCAGTAGGTGTCCAACAAGCCGTTGATGAAGTACCTTCTGAACTCGCCGTTGCGTTTTCCGTTCTTCATTTCCACTTCGATTTCCACTGTGTTGGGGTTGCGGTAGAAATAGACGGTTTTGCCGTGTTCTTTTTTACCTCTGTATTGGATGATGGACTGGGTGCGGCCATCGGGGTAGTAGGTGGTTTCCGTGTGCGTGCACGACACGAGAACCATGGCAACGACCGCTAATATCGCTATGATGAAACGTTTTGTCATAAGATTCGAAATTTGGCCGCAAAGATACATTTTTTAGGGAAAAGGCAATAGGGAAAAGGCAAAAGGCAACAGGCAATAGGTTTAAAAGAAAAAACACGGTGGATGCCGTGTTTTTTCTAAGCATTTGTCGGGGTGAGAAGACTCGAACTTCCGGCCTCTACGTCCCGAACGTAGCGCGCTACCAACTGCGCCACACCCCGTCCGTTTTGCGGCTGCAAAAATACACTTTTTTTGAAATGATTCCACTGGTGGAAAATGTTTTTTTTGTATTTTTGCGATTTCATTGGAAGTGCTTATATTTCAATGTTTTGTTGCAAAATATCAGGAGCTTTGATTTTTTTTTGTAACAATAGAAATGCTTTTTCGTTTAGTGAATGTTAATAGAAATAATATAAGGATGAAGAAAAACCTATTCGCCATCAGCTTGCTTTTGATGTTCCTGGCTTTCACTCAAATGACGGAAGGACAGTCCATCATTATGAGCAACACTTCAGTTCCCGTTAATATCGAAGAGGAAGTCCGCAACTTCTATGATCCGGGTGGTACACCTACCTCGATGGGCGACAACCAGGATCCGGACGGCTATTTTGCCCAGAACCTCAGAGACACGATGACGATGAAGACGACAACCTTCAACTGTGTGTTGTACGTGCTTTTTGAGGAGTTTGCCATGACAGAAGGGGATTCGTTGTGGATTTTCGACGGTCCCGACTGTTCCGCCCCGCTTTTGGGCGTCTATAATCTGGTGAACTCACCCGGAGAGTTTCTCTCAAGTGGCAAAAACCTGACCTTTGTGTTCCATTCCGATAACGTGGATGTGCCTGGTTTGATGCTGGGATGGCAGGCAAAAGTGTATGCATACGACACGCTTCCGGTCAATCGTATGTTCGGGGACGGCTATGTGTTCAATTTGACGTGTCTCTCTGAATTCTACGATTCAGGTGGCCCTAATGGCAATATTGCGGCCAACAACGAGAACCAAAGTGGAAGCACCTTTATCGAATTCACCTCTCCGGTGGGCACGCATGTCAAGTGTGAGTTCGACCTGTTCTTGGTCAACGGTATCATGAAGATTTACGATGGCATGTATGGAGATCCTGACAAACGTTTGATTGGTCAGTTTTGCTCCTCTACTTTGGATGCCAGCACGGGAAACAAGCCGCCGGTGCTCTTCTCCAGCGGCAATACGTTGAGTTTTGTCTATGTGGGAGCTGCCAATGACGTCAACAAACAGGGCTGGCATGCCACCATTACTTGTGTCCCAACCCTTTTTGAGTCATCCGACGGTAGTGCATGCCCGAGAGTTACCAATGTTCCTGGCGGTGCTTATGCCGATGCTCCCGATCCTAAAATCCTTGACTTCGACTGTAGTAATCCGGTGGTGCTGTTGGAAGCGGATGTGGTTGCCACAGGACGCTACACCAATGACTATACCGTGAAACAGATTCCCTACAACGAGGATAATATGCTCTTTGCATACAATGAAGGAACCGGTATTGGCGCTACGTCTGATGACAGCTGGCTGTCAGGAGTACAGTTGCCATTCACCTTTATCTTCTTCGGCAAACCTTATACAACGGTTTATCCGGGTACCAATGGATTGATATCCATGAGTCCCCAGTCAGGTTATTGTACATACTCATACAATCAGCCGGGCACCACCCCCCCTTATTCCGCTATTCCATACGTGTATAAAAACTGCGTTTATGGGGTATATGAGGATATTGATTGCCGTTATTATACGAATAAAAATGACGGCCTGGGTCAGGGCAATGTGCGTGTGGGCGTGCTTGGACAGTATCCTTGTCGTGCATTTGTGTTCAATTATCTGAATGTAGGTCTTTTTGGACTGACCAGTAACACCACGACAAGTCAATATGAGAATTACAACACTTATCAGATGGTCCTGTATGAAGGCACTAATATTATAGATGTATATGTTAAACATCGCAAATGTTGTGCTACCACCAATTCTCATGGAGAAGGAATCATTGGTTTGCAAAACAACACTTCATCCCAGATATTGTTGGCCCGCGGTATGACTAGCTGGAGTGCCGACAACGAGGCTTGGCGCTTTACTCCGATCACCCCGTTTGATGAGAATGCTGAGTTGACTTGGTACGTTAATTCGGTTTCACCCGCTAATGTCATCAGCTATGATGCTCATGCCAAGAACCGGAAGGTTACGGTGAGTCCGACGGAAACCACGAAGTATATTTCGGAGTACAAATATCATAATGCCAACAATGACGAATTTATCATTCGCGATACCACAACGGTTCGCGTGCGCATTCCGGATATCCATGCTGCCACAAGTACAGGCACCAACTATATTTGTCCGAACCAAAATGCCACCTTGTCGGTTTCATTCGAGAATTTCCCGGACATCCAGCCGATGAAATATCAGTGGAGCAGCGGCGATACCACTGCTACCAGCACGGTGGCTCCTTCGCAAACATGCACCTATACCCTGACGGTCACCTTTGACAATGGTTGCACCAAATTCGATTCTGTAAAGGTGCTGGTGACCGATTTGGAATTACCGACGATTACGGGTGTGGACACTATCTGTATGGGTAAATCGACTACGTTGACGGCCACACACCCCACTTCCAACCAATTCCACTGGAGCACTGGACAAACCACCTCTAGCATTACGGTTTCGCCGCAGGTGACCACTACGTATATTGTTTCTGCCACCATGATTGGTGACTGTATTGTCACGGATACACTCACGGTCACGGTACTGCCGTTGCCGAAACCGCAGTTCCAGGCCTCCCCGACGGAGATCTATGTGGAGAATGGCATCGGTACAGTGAACTGCACCAACCTCACTCCTGGCGAAAACCATTTGGTGTGGAATTTCGGTGATGTCTTCTCTAACGTCAATATTATTGAAGATGTGGATGATCCTAGCCACGATTATACGCATTCAGGATATTATACCATCACCTTGACGGCCACAGATTCAACCGGTTGCGTGGATTCGGTCAAGACTCGCGTTTCCGTGGAAGTGCCTTACTTCTTCTATATTCCGAATGCCTTTACGCCGGATGGTGACGGTATTAATGAGTACTTCGCTCCGCAAGGCCAGGGCGTTGACCCGGAGAGTTATCTGATGCAGATTTTCGACCGTTCGGGTATGCTGATTTACAGCACGCAAAATCCGTATGATTATTGGGATGGCCGCAATAAATACGGTCAGAGATGTCCGGAAGGTGTCTATATCTACCTTATCAGACTGCGTAATTTGAATGTGGAAGATAAGGAATACACAGGTTCGGTGACCTTGATTAGGTAATCATATCCGACTGTTCCATCACTACGCTTTTGTACATTTAATACCAGTAGAGCCGTCACATAGTGGCGGCTCTACGTTATTATTGCGTTTTTTTGATTACTTTGCAAACTGTTTCATATCGCGAACCCGGAAGTTGACCCATAACGGTTTGATGTCGGGATTGTAGTACGTTTCGTCGATTTGGATCTTGGAGTTTCCAAACACCACATCATCGAGGAATTGGTCGATGATGGCGAATTCCTCGTTGTAAATCATGGCCACCTGATGTCCAAGGCCGGTATAGCTGCGGAAATGGTAGCCGTAACCTTTCTTATGAAATTGTTTGGCGATGGATTTGGAGCCGAAGAGACCAATGTTGCAAAATTGGGTTTTGTTGTAGATCACCAGCTTGTCTTGATCGCCGTGGCAAAAGAGGGTGGGGGCGGGCTCGTGGTTCTTGTACTTGGGCGTACCGTGAGTGGAAAAAATGGCGCCGGCATAGGAGAGAACTCCTGCTAAACGGAATGTGTCGGGCAGAATGTTGCTGTTGAGGTATCCGTTGCACATCGCGTAATCGGCTTGTAATGCGGTGATAGCCCCGGCACTGCTGCCCATCACGATAATGTGTTTCGGATTGATGGTGTATTTTTTAGTATGGAGCAGATTCTTCAAGGTGTAATCCAATGAGGAAATCAGATCCTCGGCTGCCATGTCAATGGCTTTTTGGAAATGCTTGAGGCTGGCCAAAGCGGAGAAGTTCTTCTGTCCGCGCATTCCCAATCGATAGTCGATGGCGATGACCACATAGCCCTTGTCGGTATAGTATTTTTTGATTTGCTGCACTTGCTTGTCATCGCGTTCCCCGCCTATAAATCCGCCGCCGAACACGAAAACGAGGCAAGCCTGTCGTTCGTTCTGGACTTGCGGCACATAGACATCCAGATAGAGTTTGGAGGTGTCCTTTTCAGCGTAAAGATAGGTCTCTTTTTCTTGTGCAAAAAGGTTGAAAACGCTGGAAATTAGTAAAATACTGGCGATTATTCGGGTCTTTTTCATTGTTTGGGTGTTTCTTTTAATACATGGGCTCTCAGCATGAACATAGGAATCATGATAGCGAAGAAATCAACCCCCGCACGTCGGTCGAACATGCACTCTACCAAACAGTTGAAAAAGAGTAGCAAGAACAGGCTCAGGAGCATGGCATCTCGGTGTTTAATGCCGGTACAAAGGGGGGTGATGAAGTAGAGCAGGGTGAGGATTAGGCCGGGGATTCCATTGGTGAGGAGAGCGAAAAGGAGCTGGTTGTGTGCGTTATAGGGATGATTTCTTTTGAGCCAGAAACCGTTTTCGTGGTATTTTTCCATGACTACATCGTTGCCGTCGCCGGTGCCCACCCCCCAAGGAAGGTTCTCCACAGCCCCGTCCCACGCCGCTTGCCAGATGATGAGGCGGGCATCGGTGTCCTTTTTGTCGTTATGCTTATGGTTGAACGACAGGTATGATTCCGTGAACCGGTTGCTCGGCGAAGTGACCACCAGTGTGGCGAACAATCCGAAAATAAAAAGGAACAGTGCAAGAATGTATTTCAGCCGTGACCGTTTTTGATAGACGGCATAGCCGCACCAGAGCGTGTGCATGAGCAGGAAGATGAGGATGCCGGCGCGGGAATAGACGCAAAAAACACCAACGGAGATGAGCAGCTCTGCCAAGTAAGCCAATAGGATGCTCTTCTTGGACATCTCGTCTTGATGATTGATCAAGTAGTTGAAAATCAGTATATATACGAATGTTAGATAGAGCGCAACGTAGGCATGATGACGTTCGTGGCAGAAAAAATTGTTGTACATGTAGCTGGTGTCGCCCGTTTTGACGGTCCGATAAATGCCGAAACCGAACAAGAAGAGCAGTAATGCTATTTCTCCAGCGGCAAAGAGCAGCAGGAGCAAATCGAAATGTTGTTTTCTCCACGTTTTAGGGGAGGCGGTGAGAAAGATGAGCGGGGTGAAGAAAAACCAGATATAGGATTCAAAAGTGCGCCACGCAATGGGCATGTTTTCGGAGTTGATAAATCCTAAGACGGGAACCAAGCAGATGCCCAACAGGAAGATACCGTATGGGATACCATCGTTTATTTTGAAGTTTTCCCACTTTTCGCGCCAGTTCCATTGGCAAATCCAAAGTACCATCAAGGTGATACCGATGGGCCACATCAAGTAGGTGGTAATGGGCAGCAACGCCATCATGGGGATCATCAAGGCGTAGCTGATGTTGAAGAACACATCGGGTGTGCGCAACGATTGGCAATATGTGGCCAGTTTATTCATGATCTAAAAGGTCGGGTCTTCGTTGCTGGGTTCTCGTCAATTGTTGATTGTAGCGCCATTCATCGATGAGTTTCTGATTGCCGGAAAGCAGTACATCGGGGACGCGGTGGCCGCGGAATTCGGCAGGACGGGTATAGACGGGAGCGGAGAGCAGATTGTCCTGGAACGAGTCGGAGAGGGCGGAGGCACCGTCGCTGATCACGCCGGGAATCACCCGCGCGATGGCATCGGTGATGACCATAGCCGCCAGTTCGCCACCCGAAAGCACGTAGTCGCCGATGCTGAACTCCCCAGTGATAAAAAGGTCGCGCACGCGCTCGTCCACTCCTTTGTAATGCCCGCACAGCAGTATGATGTTGTTGAGCATGGACATCTCATTGGCTATCTGTTGGTTAAAGGTCTTTCCATCGGGGGCCATCAGATATATGCCGTCGTACTCGCGTTCGCTCTGCAGCTGTTCGATGCAACGGGCGATAGGCTCGACCATCATGACCATACCGGCTCCGCCACCGAAAGGGTAGTCGTCCGCACGATGGTGCTTGTCGTAGGTGTAGGCGCGTATGTCATGGACGTGCAACTCCAGATATTGTTTCTCCACGGCGCGTTTGAGTATGGAACTGCCGAACACACCGGGAAACATTTCGGGGAAAAGGGTCAGTATGTCTATTCTCATCCTTGTAATTTCTCTATTATCATAATGCCGTCACGGAAAGGCAGTAACAGGTTGCGCACGCGAGGATCCTGCTGCACCATGTCGTTGAATGCCAGGATCGCCTGCGTCTCTTTGTCGTTGTGAGCCACCTCGTGGATCACTTTGCTGTTCCATAACGTATTGTCAATCAATATAAATCCATGTTCCCGCACTTGCGGAAAAACGATGTCGTAGTATTCCTGATAGTCGGTTTTCTCTGCATCAATGAAAACGAGATCCCACGGCTCATTCAAAGTTGGGACGATGCGTTTTGCGTCTCCGATGTGCAGCATGATTTTATGGCTGTCGGGACTTTCGGCCACGAATTCCTGGATGCGGTCTTCGTATTCTTCGTTGATTTCGATGGTGTGCAACATGCCGTCGTCGGTGAGCCCTTCTGCCAAGCAGATGGCCGAATAGCCAGTGAAGGTGCCGATTTCCAAGATTCTTCTTGGACGTATCATTTTGGAAATCAAGGATAAAAACTGTCCCTGAAGTTGTCCGGAGGCCATCCTCGGATTGATGGTCTGTAAGTGGGTTTGCCGGTTCAGACGGTACAGCAAGTCTGTCTCGGCAGTGGTGTGTGCCTCGCAGTAAGATTCAATTTCGGGATCTATGAGGTCGAATGTAGACATTTAGGTCAGTTCTGCAATGGTTTTGTTGACCTCTTCTTCCGTTTTGGTCAGTTTGTCACGACAAATTTTCATTAAAACGGTAGCGCGTTTCATCTTTTCGGTCAGCTCATCGACACTGATGCTGTCGTTTTCCAGTTGGTCCACGATTTCCTTCAGTTCTTCGAAAGCGGCGGTATAGGTGATCTCTGGCATAAAGGTTTAGGTTTAGCGTTTATGGTTTAAGGGATTAGTATTGTAAGCCTAAGCGGACTCCGGCAAAATGATAGAGGACGTCTTTGCGGGCGTTGGTGGAGTAGGCGGAGAAGTCCTGCTCGTTGGGATTCAGGATGGTGTAGCGTATGTCGCTGAATTGGGCTTTGTAGCAGGCGGCCAGTACAATGGAGAGCTTTTCGTTGAGATTGATTCTCATGCCGATGCCGGCCTCGCCCATGGGACCCGTTGAGGTGCCGTGCACCACGCGGTCCATCGTTTCCGGAACAGAGGAGACGTACCATTTGAAGCTGTATCCCAAATTGGTGTAGAACAAAGGTTCGATTTTCGTGTCGGTGAAGTTGACGGTGAGGTTGAGATAGACGGGGATGAAGGCGGTGTGTTTCCAGAAGTCGAAACCCGCACCGATGCCCATTTGGAAGTAGGGGTTGAATTGGTAACCCAGCAGTTGGTTGACGGAGATGTTGAAGTTACGGTTTTGCACCGTTTTGGTTTCCAACACGATCTGTCCCAATCCAGTAGCATAACCGACGGAGGTCATGTAGATGAACTTCCGTTCCGGACTGGGGCGGCGGTTCTGTGCGTGCACATTGAGGCAGAACAGTACAGCTATGAGGATAATAAGTGTCTTTTTCATAATGATAACCCTTTATGATTGTTTGTGCGGGACCTGTTTCAGCATTTCGCGGGCGGTGGCCACGGCCGATTCCGTGCGGCTCTCACCGCTCATCATCGTGGCGATCATTTGTTCGCGTTCTTGCATGTCCAGCTGTTTGATATTCGTGAATGTTTTATTGTCGGCGGTCTGCTTGAAAACCAGCAGATGTTGGTCTCCACAGGCTGCAATTTGCGGTAAATGGGTGATAGCCAGCACCTGATGTTTTTGCGAAAGGAGTAACATCATTTGGCCGACCTTCGAAGCGGTCTCTCCAGAAATGCCTGTGTCAATTTCATCGAAAATGATGGTGGGCAAGTACATGGAGTCGGTGATGATGGACTTGAGACAGAGCATGATACGTGACATCTCACCGCCCGAAGCGATGCGGGTGATGTCGGCAGGACTGACTCCGGCATTGGCGGAGAAGAGGAAAGTGGCGGTGTCGGCACCGTTTTCGCGCAGCTCACCCGTGCTTTCCAACTCTACGGAGAATTTACTCCCCTCCATGCCCAGCTGTTGCAAACGGCTTTCCATGGCGTTGACCAGTGCGGGAATAGCAGCTTGTCGCGTTTCAGAGAGTCTTTGGGCGGCAGCAGTGGCCTTCTCTTCCAGCATCTTCACGTTTCGTTCACTCTCCGCAAGCCGCTCTTTCTCGTCTGTAAAGGTGGAAACCTCCTGTTGCAGCTTCTCCAGAAGGGCAATCAGAGCTCGGTTATCTTCTACACGGTATTTGTTCTGGAGGGAGAAGAGCTCGTCCAAGCGGTTGTTCAACTGCTCGGTCAGCGCAGGATTTACCTCCACATTGTCGTTTTTGCGAGCAATCTCGTATGCCAAGTCTTGAGCCTCAACCAACAGATTCTCAATACGTTGGTTAAAGGTGGCATATTCGGCACCCACCGATTCCAATGGACGAAGTTCCTGCTGTAGGTTTTTCAGTATATATAATATATTGTCACTCTCTTGTTCAGAAAGCAGTCGGGTGGCATTGAAAAGGTGCGATTTGATGGTTTCGGCGGAAGTCAGCTCCTTGATACGCTGCTCCAATTCCTCTTGTTCGTCGGGTTGCAGCTGTGCGTTTTCCAATTCATTGATGGTGAAAAGGTTGTAGTCGTAACGTTGCGCTTCTTCCGTGCATTTTATACGTAAGGCTTCCAAAGCCGTTTTCTCCTGCTGCCATTGGCGTAAAACTTGCTGGTAATCATTCAGGATAGATTGATTCTGCGCGAACTGGTCGATCAGCCGCATCCGGAATCCAGCGTTTTGAAGCATGAGGGTTTGATGTTGGGAATGGATGTCGACCAACAGGGAGGAGATGGTTTTCAGTACGGTAAGATTGACGGGAGTGTCGTTGATGAAGGCGCGGGATTTTCCATGTTCGTTGATTTCGCGCCGAATGATGGTTTCGTCTTGGTAGTCGAGGTCGAATTCTTGGAACTGAGGCTCCAAATGAAGCCCTTTGAGGTTGAAGGTGGCCTCCACAATACATTTTCTGGATTTGTCGAACAGCACGTCGGTGTCCGCGCGGTTGCCGAGAATCAGCGAGAGGGCACCCATCAGAATGGATTTGCCGGCACCTGTTTCACCGGTGATGACAATCAATCCTTCCTGAAAGGAGATTCCCAAAGACCGAATAATCGCATAATTCTCTATTTGTAAGGAGGTCAGCATTTGCAACTATTTGGATGCGGTGTTGATGGCATCGTATGCGGATGAGTTGGTCGGGTCAATCTGCTTCATGATGTTGATCACCTGAGTCTTTTCTGAAGGCATACCCTCTTTGAAGATGTTGATAATCTCATCTTTCTTGGTGTTGAGGATGATGCGGACGGCGGCCAGGTTCGACTTTTGGGAGTTGACCTGTTGCAGCAGTTTGAGACTTTCGAGGATGACAGCGCGGCCGGCATCAGGCGTTTCGCTCATCACATCCAGACCTAAACGATGGTATTGATAGTAGAAATCGTGGAGCTTGCTGTAAGTGCCGTTGGTGAAGTTCTCGGTAATCCAGTAACGGTTGTTCTGGCCACTTTCCGCTACGCCCCAGCCAATATCTTTTTGGTTCAGGTTGACGATGTTCTGGCATTTTGCGAAATAGGGTGAACCTCCGCTCGGGGAGAACGAATCCAAATCCACCGCAATGAAAAGATTCAGATAATAAGCAATCAGAGAAGTGATTTCTGAAAGAGCGGAATTTTCGTCATACTCCAGCGGGTCACCGTCGCTGTATTTGAATCTCACCTTTTTGTCTTGGAAACTCATCAATGTGGTCTTGTAGCTGGCGTTGAACACCGGGCGTTGCAGCACCAGGTTGGCGGTGCCTTCGTATTCGTCGCCGGAAGCTTTGGTCAGGTTGATGGTGATGGAGCATTCGATGCGCTCATTTTGTTTCAGGTTATACTGGCACCATTTCCGGTCGTGGATGAAAGTGTACAGTTTTTGACGCAACTCGTTGTAACGTTGTTGGTTGCCAGAACTGGAGATTTGGGTGGTGTTGATGGAGATGGCGCATTGGAAGTCTTGCGCTTTCAACGGGCTGAATGCGACCAACAAGAGAACGAGAATGCCGATGATACGTTTCATAGTTTAGGATTATTGGTGAATATATGTCAAGGCTGTTTGTAAAATTTCCTGAGCTATTTCCTGTTTGCTTTTCAATTCGCTGGCGAACGATTGGCCGTCTTTGCTGAAAATGGTCACCTGATTGGTGGCGGTGCGGAATCCGGCGCCTTTGGTTCGCAAGGAATTGAGAACGATGAGGTCGGCGTTTTTAGTATGCAGTTTCTTTTTGGCATTTTCGACCTCGTTTTCGGTCTCCAAGGCAAAACCGATCAGCAGTTGGTCGTCGCGTTTCGTTTTGCCGATGGAGGCGAGGATGTCTTTCGTCTTGACCAGCTCAACGGTCAGGTTTTCTTCCCCTTTCTTGATTTTCTCGGGGGCGACGTGTGCGGGGGTGTAGTCGGCCACGGCTGCGGACATGATGATGATGTCCTGTTGGCCAGCCAGTTCCGTGCATTGGCGGTACATTTCCTCAGCGGTTTTCACGTCGTATCGTCGGATGTTGTGATGACGTGCGGTGCACTGGGTGGGACCGGTCACCAGAGCGACTTGCGCTCCTTTTCGGGCGGCGGCTTCGGCGAGGCAGAACCCCATCAATCCGGAGGAGTGGTTGCCGATGAAGCGGACGGGGTCGATAGGTTCGTAGGTCGGACCCGCACTGATGAGCACGCGCTTGCCCTCCAAGGTGTGGTCGTTGCCCATGTACTCGTCCACGGTTTCGAAAATCTCCTCGGGCTCTCTCATGCGCCCGTTGCCGGTGGTGCCGCAAGCCAGGAATCCCGAATCGGGCTGGATGATGCGGCATCCGCGCTGGGTGAGCCGTTCGAGATTGTGCTGCACAGCAGGGTTCTCGAACATGTTGCTGTTCATGGCCGGAGCGATGAACACGGGCTTGTTGACGGCCAGGAAAAGGGTGGAAAGTGCGTCATCGGCGATGCCGTTGGCGAATTTGCCGATGATGTTGGCGGTGGCAGGGGCCACCACGAGGGCGTCCGCCCAGTCCGCCACACTGATGTGTTCGACCTCCAACGTGCGGTTGGGATCGAACATGTCGGTGTATAACTTGTTCTGTGACAAGGTCTCAATGGTCAGCGGGGTGACAAATTGCAGGGCGTTCTGGGTGGCGGTCACACGCACTTCGTAGCCGTTTTTCTTGAAAAGACGGATGAGGTGCATCGACTTGTAGGCCGCGATGCCGCCGGAGATGCCTATGACAATGTGCTTGCCCATGACCGATTGCGATTATTCGTTGACGTCGTTGAAATAGATCTGGTCGTTCTCGAATTCGTAGAGGGCCAGCTGGGTGGGCTTGGGAAGTTGCTCGTACATCTTGGACAGTTCGATCTGCTCGCGGTTTTCATAAACCTCTTCGCCGGAACGGTCTTGCGGAGCTTGGAGGTGGGAATTTTCCTGGAATTCCTGTTTCAGCTCGGCAGCGATTTGGTCGGCGCGTTTCGACATGATCACGATGCTCTTGTAGAAGTTGCCGGTGTCCTTGTCGTATTTGCGGATGTCTTTGGTCTTGGCGTACAGGTCGATTTTTAATTTTTTGTAGTCTAAAGCTTTCATTTTTTGTGACTTAATATTATTGATTCGTTTTATATTTCAGCAATTGTTTGGCAGCGTCCTGGGCGATTTTCTCCACTTCCTTCATGTATTTGGAGTCGGGGTAGTGGATTTTCATTTTCTCGCAGGACTCAAGGCAGGTCTTCAGGCGCTCTGCCTTTTTGCGCTCCGTGCTTCGTTTGGCGTATTCGTAGTTGTTGAGCACCAGATAATAGACGGCCTCGGGCATGAGCGGTGAGTAGGAGTATTTGTTGAAGAAGTTCTTGGCCATAATTTGGCAGGCTTCATACTGGTCGGTGTTGTAGTAAAGCTTGAGGATTTCCAGATCCTTGCGGGCGAGTTTGAGGTGCAAGTCATCGAGCATCTCATTGCATTCCTGGATATGCTTGCTTTCGGGATATGCCTGAATGTAGGTGTTGATTTGCTCGATGGCGAACAGGGTGTTGGATTGGTCGAGGTAGTACTCCGGACAGGTTTTGTAGACGGCCTGAATACAACGGAAAAAGGCGTCTTCCGTGCGGTCGGAGTTTGGATAACGTCTGACGAAGTCCTTGAAATGGAACGCGGCCATGTTGTAGTCGCCGTTTTGGAAGTAGGAGTCGGCGAAAAGGTAGAGGATGGTGTCGGCCTGCGGAGTGCCTAAAGAGAGGGGATAGAGTTCCTCGAAGAGACCGGCGGCCGAGAGCCACTGACGGTTGTTGTAGAATTTGAGGGCGCGTTGGTAGTTCTGGTCGAAGGTCTCAAAGGTGACGCGCTTGTTGGCGAGTCGGGTGGTGGTTTTTTTCTTCTTGGACGGTTTGTCTTTGCCCTTCGGAACCGGTATTTCAGGATCGATAGTGTCCTGTTTCACCTGCGTTTCGGGAACTATGGTATCCACACAACAGCGAAACTCCGCCGCGCACACGTCCACAGCGAAGGCTAACAATATGACTATCAGTATATTACAAGTCTTCTTTACCATATTATAAAAATCGCGCAAATATAGTATTTTTTTTCTATAAAATATAGTCTTTTCTCCGAAATTCCAGAGACGCGGAATGTCGTTGAGATGGAGGCTCGGTGCACCGTGTTTCTGCAGAGGAGCGAGGTGTCCGTGCGTATTGGAAATTTGTGTACATTTGCCGCTCAAAACGGGTAGAATGAAAATATTACACACATCAGACTGGCATATTGGGCAGATACTTAACTTCCACTACGACAGGCAGGAAGAACACCAGTATTTCTTGGATCAGCTTTGCGAGATCATGGACCGTGAGCGGCCCGACGCACTCATCGTGAGCGGCGACCTCTACGACAAGAACACACCCAGCAATACTGCCATGCGGTTTCTTTCCGATAATTTGCTTAGAATCTGTGATATAGCTCCTAAGATGCCGCTTATTCTTACCGCTGGCAACCACGACAGCAGCTCGCGCATCGAAAGCATGTCAGGCGTCTGGAAGCGCGTGAACACCTATTTTGTCGGCGCGGCGGACAGAGTGGGGGAGGACTACCGAGTGGACAAGCACATCATTGAAATTCCGGACAAAGGTTGGATTGCTGCGATACCGTATATCCCTGATTATCAAAATGATTTGTATAACGTTGTACTACAGGAGATTCGGGAGAGGAACAGTCGGAATTTGCCGGTGATACTGATGGGGCACACCACTATCGGGAATGCCATTTTCTCGGCACATGAGAGCACCACCTTCAACGGCCGGGACATCGTGGGCGGCATCAACAGTATGAGCCTCAACGATATAGATGATGACTACGATTACTTTGCATTGGGACATATCCACACGCCACAAACGTTAAGTAACGGCAAAGCGCGCTACTGCGGAAGTCCCGTACAGCTGAACTTTAAGGAGCAGTTCACGCACTCCGTGACGATGGTAACCCTTGAGAATCATGGAGATATGCCGACCATCGAGACCATCGATCTAGAACCGCTACGAAAATTCTACGTCATACCGTCAAAGCCCACCCCATTGGAGGCTGCGCTCGATTATTTGGAGAACAATCTTCCTGACAGTCAGGGTTATGTGCAGCTGAACATCCTATCGGCGGAGCGGTTGCCTTCCGACACGGAGAATCGCATCCGCAACATCCTCGAAAAAGGGGACAATCTCCTCTACTGTGACTACAAGTGTACTCGTCCGGCTGTCGAAGGTGGCCATCCAATGGAAAAGCCCGACTTCAACCTGTCGGAATTCAAGGAAAAGAGTCCATTGGAGATTGCCGAGCGCTATTTTTGCGACTCCAACGGCACGGAAATGGATGACACGCTAAAGGAACTGCTGAACAAGGTGATTGACGAAGTAACAGAGGAACGGGCGAAATAAAACGACCTTCACGCAGTCATCGTACTTGGATACAACTTAGCGCAGTGGTTGATAATGTTGTTGGCATTTTCAAAGCCTGAATCACATACTTTTGTGTTCAGATTGCCATCATAACCCATCACAAGATGCATGGTGTCGTAACCTATATTGATAAACTGAAGCAGTTTGCGGTCGCGTTTGCCCGCCGCCTCCTTATATTTCTCAATTGACGGTCGCCCCTTGCCTTTACGTACTTTCAACACCGCATCCAGCGCAATCAAGCATCCCTTCCAGAGGATGTCGCCTGCGGTCTTGATATACTTTCTGTCCGTATATGATTTTGTTTCAGGGTCATATTTTGCCTTCTTGATGACCTCTTCTGCATTAGCCACATATCTACGGGCTTCTTCTATAGGATTTTCATATTCCATCTTTTGTGGTTTTAATTTTTCGCCGCAAAGATACAATAAAAAACAAGCACTTTTCTTAATAATGAAAATAAATTTTCTTTCTAAATATCAAACACTTACAACAACAAGATAAATTATTTTTACAATTATTTGTTAAAATATATTTTGCATTTCGTAATAATTTCTCTTAATTCATGAAAAAATGTCGCAAAGTAAACTGTCGGAGAGAAGAAATATTCTTTTTCAAGCATAACCGTAAAATGTATATTTTTGCACAAAAAATTGAGACAAGGATGATGCTTCAGACTTCCATATCAAGACCGCGACCTTCTATATTAGGTTCTCTGTTGATGGCAATATGTTGTTTGTCTGCTCGTTACGTTATGGCGCAGGAGACTGGCGATTTCCTTTTCGTTCGCAGCCAGGCTTCCGAAATGGAGAAGGCCATCAGTGCGAGCACGGGGGAATACACGCATGTGGCTTTGGTGGAGCGAGACCCAAGCGGGTATGTTTGGGTGATTGAGGCGGACCGGCAAAAAGGAGTGCAACGCCTCCCTTTCCAAGCATGGGACAAAGCCTACAACGGCCAATACGATGTTTTTCGGTTTACCCAACCCTTCGACACCACCGATATGATTCTCCGCGCAAGAGGGTTTGTAGGACAACCCTACGATGAGGCTTTTCTGCCGGACAATAACAAGTTTTACTGCTCGGAACTCATCTACGAGTGTTTTTGGAAGGATGGCGAACACCTTTTCGAGGCCCAACCGATGAACTGGCGCGATGCCAACGGCAATATCCCGGAATATTGGATCGATCATTTCCAGAAATTGGGCGTTCCCGTGCCCGAAGGCGTTCCCGGCACCAACCCGACGGATATGGCGAAATCGCCGTTGTTGCAGAAGGTTGGTGATTAGGCAATAGGCAATAGAGTTAAGAGTTAATGATAATAGTTGGTGGGTCAAAGTCAATGTCAAAGTCATTAGTCAAAGTCATTAGTCAATGTAGAATAAAAAAACTCCATCTTTTTCATGAAATTCAAACAACTGGAAATACACAATATCAACTCCATCGCGGATGCCGTCATCGATTTTGAGCATCTGATGCCGCAAGATCAGCATATCTTCATGATTTGGGGACCGTCGGGGGCGGGCAAGAGCACCATTTTGGACGCAATATGTATGGCGTTGTTCTGCAAAACGCCTCGTTTACAGAGTATTGCGGAAAAAAAGGAGAACCAGTACGTGGATCCCGAGTTTCAGTTCAGCGACCGCGGAAAGGGCATCGCTATCAACGACCTGCGGCAGTATCTGAAACGCGGCACGAAGGAAGGTTGGTGCAGTCTGCATTTCGTTGGAAACGACAGTGTTACCTATACCGCCAAGACCGCTTTCTCCATCAATCGCAACGGCAATCTCAACAACATCGAATGGTCGCTGACTTCCGAAAATGGCCAATGGAGCAAGGTGAAAGAGGTTGAACAACAGGTGATTACGGTTGCAGGACTGACCTATGAGCAGTTCTGTCGCACCACGATGTTGGCGCAGGGCGAGTTCACCAAGTTCATGAAGAGCGACCAGAACGCCAAAGCGGAAATTCTCGAGAAGTTGACAGATACTAGCGTGTTTTCTGAAATCGGTCGGAAAATTTACGAGAAATATAGCCAGAAAAACAAGCAATTGGACCAACTGAACCGCGAAAACGAGAATATTGTCAGACTGAATGACGAACAAATCGCGGAATATCAAGCTCAAATCAACGCCATTGAGAGCGAAAGCAAGCAGTTGGATGCGGATCTCAGCAGTTTAACCCAGAAAGCCACTTGGATTAAACAACTTGCTGCCTTTCAAGATGATGTAATCCGTTCTGAAAAGCAATGGCAGGCGGCGAACACGGCTTTGAATTCCGAAGAAAACCAGCAAAGAAAGCAGCGGATTGTGCAATGGGAACAGACCGAGAATGAGCGCAAGACGCTGATTGACCTGCGACAATTGCGTCAGAAGGCCATCGAAACAACTCAATTAGAAAAAGATTATCAACTTCAATATCAACAACTTACTTCCGGTTATCTTTTCTTGAAAGAGGCCATTGCACAAACAGAGGCTTCCCAAAGGCAATTGCAGGAAAGTCTTGATGCGCAAGCCTATAAAATCGACACGTTTGCTCAAGCACAGTCACTTTCAGAAAAACTCAAACAATATGCACAATTAGGACAGATTATTGCCAAAAACAATGAGAAATTTCAGCAAAACTCGTTGATTTTATCCACGTCTAAGGGAAGTTTAATTGAAAAGCAGACGATCATCCATCAGAAACAAACGCAAATAGACCAGTTAGGTGAAGATTTGAACAAATTGAAAGAAAAAGCCAAAGCTTTCGATTTGAGTCAACTGACCTTGTGGCAATCACAGCAGAAAGACCGATTGCGGGATTTGAAAGAAGCTGACAAATCCGTGCAAATACTTAAGAATCAGCAAAATGAGATTAATAGTCTTAAGGTAACTCTTGCGGAGAAACAACAGCTGATGGAGACGCTGACCGTGCAAATGCAACAGGAGCAGAAGGAATATGAGAAGGTGCAAGCCGAACTGGAAACGGCGCAAAAAGTGTACGATTCGGCCGCGAAAAGTGTGCACGATTTCGCGAAACAGGTTCGTGCAACGCTCCAAATTGGCGATGTCTGTCCTGTTTGCGGTCAAAAAGTGGTGCAATTGCTGACCAACGAGGCGGCGGAAGAGAGCATCTTGAAGCTTAAAAATGCATTGGAAGATGCTAAAAAAGCGGTGACGTTAGCCCGAAAACAACTGGATGTGACTATTACCAGTCTGAAAACCGAAGAGGGAAACGTCAATTCGCTGAAAAGTGACTTGCAGAATAAAACGGCAAGAAAGAAGAACGATTTGGCGGTTTTGGAGGAAAATTGTGAAAAGCTCAACATTACGGTCAATGAAACCATCCAAGCTCAGATCGAACAACAACTTGCTGATACAGAAAATAGTTTAAAGGAGACTGAAGAAAAAATCACCCTTTCGCATAGTCTCAATCAACAAATTGAAAATGCCAACGGAAATTTGGACCATTTGAAAAAACAGCAAGAGGATTTGCGCAAAAGTTATCACGAAGAGGAATTGCAGGCGACTAAATTACAACAAGATAACGATGCGCTGCAGTTACGTTGTCAGGAAGATGGAAAGCAACAATGGGAACTGCAAACGACCATTTCGGTCTTTTTGTCCACCACTTATCCCAACTGGACTGAGAATCCGATTCAAACCGCTCAAAATCTGACCGACGAGGCCGGCGTTTATGCTAAATCTCAGGAAAAACTGGCAAGACTGCAAGAATCAGTAGAAAAATTGCAGAACGAGCAACAGCAAATAGAACGATACCAACAGAAAATACGGCCGCTTTTCGACTGGCCCACCGCCGATAATGCCCAATCTGTCGATCATTTGGTAGAAAAATGGGCGGATTTCGTCCCTAAATGCACAGTTTTGTCCCAAAACGCAACCAATACTCACGCAGATATTGTCCAAAAGGAGTCTATTCTGCAAATCTATTATGCAGAACATTCAGATATTCAAGAAGATACATTGTCTCGATTAGCGGATACCTCCATCGAAGTGATTGCGCAACTGCGTGAACAACAGACCCAAGCGCAGAATCAGGTGCAAAACACCTACGGACAGTTCCTGAAAGCGCAGGAGTCGCTGCAAAAGCATCAGGAATCTAAGCCTGTTTTCTCTGAAGGAGAGGATATTGCTCAAATAGAGGCGCAAATCACGGAAAAGAACCGCATAAAGACGGAGAAATCGCAACAAATCGGACAAATCCAGCAAATTTTGCAGGCTGATGCCGACAATAAACGCAAGTATGCCGACGCACTCCGCGAATTGGATGCGCTTCGTCAGGAGGTGCGGCAGTGGGAGCGGCTCAGCAACGTTTTGGGAGACAGCACCGGCAAGAATTTCCGTCGGATTGCGCAGAGTTTCATCCTTCAGAAACTGTTGGACAACACCAACTATTTCCTCGGGATGCTCTCCGACCGCTACGAACTCACCGGTGCGGGTCGCGAGCTGATGATTTTGGTGAAAGACAAGTATTTAGGAGATGCACCGCGCCCCGTGGAGATGGTCTCCGGCGGTGAAAGCTTCCTCATCTCCATCGCCTTGGCATTGGGGCTCTCCAATCTTGCTCTGCAAGGCGTCTCCTCCGATTTCATCTTCATTGACGAAGGCATCAGCCAACTCGACGGAAGCCTCTGTGACAGCGTGGTGAATACCCTCCAGCAACTGCATCATATTGTACACTGCAACATCGGGATTATCAGTCACTTGGATGTCCTTGCGGAGAAGATTCCGACAAAGATTTTGGTGCAGCCGGTGAGCCACGGAACGAGTTTGGTGACCATTCATAATGTATAATGCGCAATGAAGAATGAAGAATTTTTTTTTAGCGAAGTGCAACCATTTGCGTTTTTTGAATCTTAATGTTGAAAAATGTATTATGTTTGCCCATAAATTAATTTTTTGCAATATGAAGCGTAAAATATTAACACTCATTATGTTGTTTGTGGCGACGGTTGCGTTGGCACAGGTGCCTAAGCATCAGCGCGTGCTCAACTATGTGCCAGATAGCTGCTATTCACTCACGTTGTTAAACTTGGACACTTTGGCTCGGGTTGTTGAATTGGAATCTTTGCATAGGGAAAATGTTCTTAAACCGCTCTACGACAGTGTGAAGTTTTCCAAAAAGCTGATACAGAGCTGGATAAAGCGTGATAACAAGGTGGGCATCGACTTCACTGCGACAGCGGCCATGGCGGATTCCCGATACTACCTTCTGCCGCTGAACAATGAGCGTAATTTCGAGAAAATGGTGCGTTCCATTGACAAATCTTTGCCGCCGTTCGAAACGATGACTGATCCCGAGGGACGGACATTCCGTTGCATGTTCATCGAGGGTGAGTATGGGATGAACTCGGCTCTGATCTGCACCGAAGATGTCGCCTGTTTCGTGATGCTCACTAACTTGAGTGCCATTTACAACGCGCAACCACCCGTTGTTGAGGGTACCGATAGCCTTGATATGGAAGCTTGGATCAATTCGATATTAACGCAAGAGACCCCCATGCAGGTGTGGACGCGACTGAGCCACTCCAAATTTGCGTCAAGCGAAGCGGCCACTACCATGCTGGCCAATGGATGGGATTCCTATACAGGTTACAAACAAGGCTCCTCGATTTTAAGGGCATTCTCTACCGCAATAGCAGATTTGGTTCCTGAATCTGCGGAAATGCAAAAAACGGTCAACCAATTGGGTATAGAGATTTATTCGAGAGGAGAGGTTCAGCGCGACCGCCTCACCTCCTACAGCGAATTCCATATTGACGGCCAACAACCGGGAATGCAGGACCTGAAATCTTCCCCCAATGAATTGAAGAAGATTCTGCCCTATATTTCAGGCGACTATACCGTTATGGCTACCTGTACGATGGAAGGTTTTGGCGAATTGATGAAGCCCTACGCAGCCCTTAAACGATGGGGAGAGCTCTCCCAACTGCTGAACAAACCGTTCGTCTTTACCATGTCAGCTCTTGGTGAAAATAATATCATGTTCAGCACCACTGTGGAGCATCCCGAAGAGGTGCGCGGCATGTTGGAGCGTTATGTGGAGACCAGTAACCATATTACGGACTCGGTGAGAAAAAACAAGCCGATTGTGGAAGTTGTAGAAGAGCCATTGGAAGAACCTGTCATTAGGGCGGAAGAGGTCTCGGAGGAGTCCGAAACCCAGACTGAGAAATCTGGAGAACCTGTAGATAATGAATTCGATACTATCGAGATGTTCGGTCAGTCGTTCGCTTTCGCTGTGGATTCCGAGGATTCCACTATCGATATGAAAACGCTGGTTTACAAAAAGATAGACGGATGGGATGCATACATCATCTTGACCAATAAAAAAGAGATGGACTATGAGACATACACGGAGATAGTGAAAGAGGACACCTCTTGCGTGCTGGTCAAGGATGATTTTTTATTCTTCACGAAGAGTCTGGATGCCATCCATGCGCTGTCGCAGCCCTTGGAGCGCGAATGGCCGAAGGAGTACTTTGAGCACAACTTCTATGTACGGGCTGATTTCAGCACCTTAGAACATCTCATCGGCATGGATTTCACCTTGCCCGTCCACGACATGGTCGGTTATATCGATAACAACTCTTTCACAATGAGCATCAACGCAGAACCGGGCCTCCGCCACGGTGTCCTTTACGAAATGGTGAAATTCGCCGTTGAACTCTTCCAGCAATTGGATTTTTAGCGACGCCATAATAGTAAGGATGCCATCATTATGACATCCCTACAAACTTACAAAATAATAAGGTTCCCCTAATTGCCTATTGCCTTCAAGTTTTCGACGCTGGAAGCGTCGTCTACTCGCTTATTGCCTAATACAAAAAATTGTTATACGGGTAAATCTGTATATGCAACTTCTTGATCTCCTCATACAGGAAATCGCGCATTTCGTTGATGTTTTCCTTTGTTTTGGCGGAGATAAAGAGCGTTTTCGGGCCGAGTTTCGCCATCCAGGTGGCTTTCAGCTCGTCTAAGGTGATATTTTCTTTCGTCTTCGGCGTGAGGTCGTCTTCGGCCTTTTCCACCCAGGTGTATTGGTCTATCTTGTTGAAAATGATGACGGTAGGTTTGCCGCCGCAGTCGATTTCGTCCAAAGTTCTCTGCACCGTCTGAATCTGCTCCTCGAAGTCGGGGTGACTGATGTCGACTACGTGGAGTAGAAGATGCGTCTCGCGGATCTCGTCCAAGGTCGATTTGAACGACTCCACCAAACCGTGCGGCAGTTTGCGGATAAATCCCACAGTATCAGATAGTAAGAACGGCAGGTTTTGGAATACCACCTTGCGGACGGTCGTGTCCAATGTGGCGAAAAGTTTGTTCTCGGCAAGCACATCGGAGTTGCTCAGCAGGTTCATGATGGTGGATTTGCCGACGTTGGTGTAGCCGACCAACGCCACGCGCACGAACTGCTCGCGATGCCCGCGTTGCGTCTTTTTCTGTCGGTCGATGTCCTTCAATCGCTTCTCCAACAAAGAGATACGGTCACGGATAATACGGCGGTCGGTCTCGATTTCCTTCTCACCGGGACCGCGCATACCGATACCACCGCGCTGTTTCTCCAAGTGCGTCCACATGCCCGTCAGGCGCGGCAGCAAGTACTTGTACTGTGCCAACTCCACCTGCGTTTTGGCATGTGCCGTCTGCGCGTGTTTGGCGAAGATGTCGAGGATGAGGTGTGTGCGGTCCATCACTTTACACTTCATAAGCTCCTCTATATTACGCTGTTGTGACGGTGGAAGTTCGTCGTCCACCACCACCATGTTGATGTCGTTTTCGTGTACGTAGTCAGCCACTTCTCGGATTTTGCCGGAGCCGAAATAGGTGCGTGTGTCGGGGTGCGTGAGGTTCTGGATGAACTTTTTCACGCATACGCCGCCGGCGGTCTCCACCAGGAAGGCCAGTTCGTCGAGGTATTCCATCGTCTTCTCTTCCGCCACATTGGGGGTGGAGACAGCGATGAGGACTGCAGTTTCACGATATTCTTCAGGGTTCTCTTTCACAATTCCGATCTTTGATGAGGTTTTGAATGTCGCCGCGAAAATACAAAATAATCGGGCATGAATCGTGTTTGCCGGCAGGATTTTCGGTGAGACTGAAAAATACATTGAGTCAAAGTTTGTTGCACAACCATATCGAAAAAAATTTTACTTTTGCCGTTTGTTTAAGAATGGAAGTTTAACAAAGATTATAGGCAATTAAAAATCAATCATCTATGGATAAATTACTACACGTTTCAGGATCACCGCACGTGCACAGCGACGAGTCTGTGAAGAAAATCATGTGGTCGGTGGTTCTTTCGCTGGTACCGGCATTTCTGGTATCCGTTTATTACTTTGGGCTGCCCGTCATCATTCTGACGGCCGTCTCCATTGGTTGTTGTGTGCTCTTCGAGTACCTCATTCAGCGTTTCATGATGCATCAGAAACCAAGTGTTGACGACGGTTCTGCTGTGGTCACGGGTTTGTTGCTGGCCTTCAACGTGCCCTCCAACCTGCCGATTTGGATCATGGTGGTCGGTGCGCTCGTAGCCATCGGCATTGCGAAGATGCCCTTCGGCGGTCTGGGTCACAACCCCTTTAACCCCGCTCTGGTGGCGCGTGTCACTTTGCTCATCGCCTTCCCGGTGCAGATGACCTCTTGGCCGGTGCCGACGCCCATTTGGGGCTTCGCCGATGCCGTGACGGGTCCCACGACCCTCGGTATCATCAAGGAGGGCGGCGACCTGACGCAACTCCCGACTTACGCCAACATGCTCATCGGACAGATGGGCGGCAGTTTCGGTGAGGTGTCTGCCATCGCCTTGCTCATCGGTGCGGCGTTCCTGCTCTGGAAGCGCATCATCACGTGGCACATCCCTGTGTCATTCATCGCAACGGTGTTTGTCGTCGCTGGTATCTTCAACATGGTGAATCCCGCCGAATATGTCAGCCCGTTCATCCACCTGCTTTCCGGCGGTCTCATCCTCGGTGCTTGCTTCATGGCCACGGATATGGTGACCTCACCGACCTCCCCGTGGGGTATGATCGTGTTCGGCTGCGGTTGCGGTCTGCTCACCATCATCATCCGTCTCTTCGGTGCCTATCCCGAGGGTGTCTCCTTCTCCATCCTGCTGATGAATGCTGTGGTGCCGTTGATTAACAAAGGCTTCAAACCGAAACAATTCGCTCACTAACCCTAAAATTCTATCGATATGGCAAAGAATGATTCTATCTGGAGATTAGTGATTGTGCTGACGTGCATTTCACTGTTGGCGGCACTGGCGTTGACCGGTGTTTACGCCCTCACCAAAGGACCTATCGAACAGGGTCAACGTGAGAAAAAGGAAAAAGCCTTGCAAGCCGTACTGCCCGCATACGAGGGCACCGTACGCGACACTGTGGTGGTGGATGCCGACAACGAGCAGGTTCCCGTTCATTTGGCTATCGGCCAAAACGGCGAACTCTGTGGCGCGGGTATCGAAACCTATACGAAGAAAGCTTTCGCTGGTCGTTTCGACCTGATGGTCGGTTTCGACGCAGAGGGTGCTATTGTGAATACCGAAGTGCTCAAAGCGGGTGAAACTCCCGGCTTGGGCGATAAGATTAACAAAGACAAAAGCGAATTTGCCATGCAGTTCAATCACCAGAATCCTGCGGATTTCAAACTGGTGGTGAAAAAGGACGGCGGCGATGTGGATGCGATTACGGCAGCCACTGTCTCCTCCCGCGCTTACTGCGATGCAGTGCAACGCGCTTACGACATTTTTATGAAAATAAAGGAGGATTATCATGAGTAACAGCAAATTAAACATATTGACCAAGGGTTTCTTCAAAGAAAACCCCACCTTGATTTTGGTGTTGGGATGTTGTCCGACGTTGGCCGTCACCACCTCGGTGACCAACGCCTTGGGTATGGGTGCGGCCACGACTTTCGTGTTGCTGATGTCCAACATGCTCATCTCCGCGCTCAAAAACGTTATCCCCGACAAGGTGCGTATTCCGAGTTACATCGTCATCATCGCCACCTTCGTGAGTATGATCGACCTGTTGATTCAGGGCTTCTTGCCGTCATTGTCCGCCAGCCTGGGCGTGTTCATCCCGTTGATTGTGGTGAACTGCATTGTGTTAGGCCGTGCAGAGGCTTTTGCCAACAAGAACACCGTGTTCGATTCACTGCTTGACGGTCTGGGCATGGGTATCGGTTTCACCATCGCGCTGACGCTCATCGGTGCCATCCGCGAGATTCTGGGCTCCGGTTCCATCATGGGCTTCCAGTTCATTCCCGCCGAATACCACATTCTGATCTTCGTGCTGGCTCCCGGCGCCTTCCTCGTCTTCGGTTTCGTGATGGCAGCAGTGCGCTTTATCGTGAACAAGAGAGAGGAGAAGAAGAAACATTGTGCGGCGGAATAATAGACGTGTGACGTGTGACGTGTGATTAACAGATTAACAGATTATCATAAGTCATACGTCAAAAATCAAAAATCAAAAACAAACGAAATAACAAAACAATGGAATACATTATAATGATCATCGGAGCTGTGCTGGTCAACAACATCATTTTGGTGCAGTTCCTGGGTATATGCCCGTTTTTGGGCGTTTCCAGCAAGGTGAACACTGCCCTCGGCATGGGTGCGGCCGTCACCTTCGTCATGGCACTTGCCACGCTGGTTACTTCGCTGCTGCAGAAGTATGTGCTGGAGCCGCTGAGTATCACTTACCTGCAGACCATCGTCTTCATTTTGGTCATCGCCAGCTTGGTGCAGATGGTGGAGATCATGCTCAAAAAGGTCAGCCCGTCGCTGTACCGTGCTTTGGGTGTCTTCTTGCCGCTGATCACGACCAACTGTGCCGTCCTCGGTGTCGCTATCAACGTCACCCAGCAGACCATCATTCCTGGTCATGGTTTCTCCGTGATTGACAACACTTTATATGCTGTTGCCATCGCCATCGGTTTCACTTTGGCCATCACGATTTTCGCCGGTTTGCGTGAGCAGCTCGAACTGGTGGAAATCCCGAAGGGCATGAAGGGCGTTCCGATCGCGCTGATTACCGCCGGTATTTTGGCCATGGCGTTTATGGGATTTGCGAATTTGGTTTAATAGACGTAAGACGTGTGACGTGTGACGTGTGACGTTAGAAGGAAAATATAAGATGGAAGAGACAAATTCCTCTGTAGAGACGGTGTACACACCGTCTCTACAAGAAACGAAAAAAAATCGCAAGAAACGTAGCCTTTGGAAATCTTGGAAGCGTCTGAAAGGTCGCACCAAGTTCTATTTGATTGTATTGCACCTGTTTGCGCTGGTGGGTGCCGGCATTCTCGGTGCATGGGCGTTTTATGAGCTGGGATTCACCAACAATAAAGGTGGCACAGACAAAAACAATCGTTACCTTTCTGAAAATCAGAAATATGCATCGCAGGCAGACACTATCAATAGTCAGGAGAAGACGTTGAAAGGGTATCGTGATCTGTCGGTGCTGCGTGCGTTTTATCCGCAGAACGCCGACCTGATTTTCAATGCCGCGCAGTTCAGTGACCGTCCCACGGCCGTGCAGGAGATGATCTACGCCGCCAATATGTACATGCAGGGTGACGATCATGCCGCCGCCTATCAAAAGATGCTGAGCGATGTGGACAATGTCTTGAAATCCAATAAGATGAGACCTTTCGAGGGCAACGTGATTCCGTGGATGAACGACTCTGCATGGCCTGCGTTGAAAGCCGCCATCCTGAAGGACACCGCTGTGATTTACGAAGCTGCCCGTCTCACTGGCGTGGAGCCGCGGCTTATCGTAGGGTGTCTTGTGGGTGAACAAGTGCGTCTTTTCAACAGCAAACGCGAGATGTTCAAACGTTATCTCGGTCCCATGAAGGTGCTCTCCGTGCAGTCTCAGTTCTCGTTGGGCGTCAACGGCATCAAGGATTTCACCGCCATGCAAGTGGAGCGCAACCTCACCGACGACACCTCCATTTTTTACATGGGAAAGAAATACGAACATATCCTCGACTTCCAAACTGCCGACCATCAGACCGAGCGTTTCAATCGTTTGACGAACTATCATAACCACTTGTATTCATACATTTACACCGGCTGTATTTTGCATCAGACGATGTTGCAGTGGAAACGCTCCGGTTATGATATCACCAATCGTCCCGACATTCTGTTCACGCTCTTCAACCTCGGTTTCCAGGCCTCCAAACCGGGTCCGGATCCCAAGTGCGGCGGCTCGCACATCACGGTGCACGATGAGGTGTATACGTTCGGGGTGATTTGCAATGACTTTTACTACTCCGGCGAGCTGGCCGAATATTTCCCGTTGAAAGCGCAACGCTTTGCCAATGAGTAAGATCGAGTTGCTGCTGCCCGCCAAGGACCTGTCCACCGGCAAAACCGCCATCAACCATGGTGCGGATGCCGTCTACATCGGAGCGTCCGCTTTTGGGGCGCGACAAGCGGCTGGCAACTCTTTGCAAGACATTGAATCTTTGGTGCAATATGCACACTTATACGGTTCCAAAGTACACGTGACCGTCAATACCGTGCTGTTTGACAATGAGTTGGAAGGTGCACGCAAGCTGCTTTGGGACTTATACAACATCGGCGTAGATGCCGTTTTAATCCAAGATTTAGGGTTGTTGAAATTAGACATCCCGCCACTGACTTTCCACGCGAGCACGCAATGCCACAACCATTCGTTAGAGCGCATCCAGTTTCTTGAAAAGTTGGGGTTCACCCGCGCTGTCTTGGCTCGTGAGACCGACTTGGAGACCATCCAACAGATTCATAATCAGACGAATATTGAGTTGGAGGCCTTCGTACACGGGGCCTTGTGCGTCTGCTACAGCGGACAGTGCTACATCAGCCGGATGATGACGGGCAGAAGCGGTAATAGGGGAGAATGTGCCCAAATCTGCCGCACCCGTTTCGACCTGCAAGATGCCAACGGTAAAACGCTGATACACAACAAGCATTTGCTTTCGCTAAAGGATATGTGCCGTGCGGATTATCTCGAGGAGATGATGAAAGCCGGCATTGTTTCCTTTAAAATCGAAGGACGGTTGAAAAACGAGAGCTATGTCAAGAATGTGACCGCCTACTACCGTCAGCGAATTGACCATATTTTGGAAAAATATACAGAATATCAAAGAGTTAGCAGCGGAACTACGCGCTTCTTCTTCACTTCCGACGTACAGAAAACTTTCAATCGAGATTTTACGCCTTATTTTCTGGATGGCCAGCGCGAAAAGATGGCCTCTTTCGATACGCCGAAGGCGATGGGAGAGTTCGTGGGGTATTTGAAGCAAAGCGGGGGGAAGTATCTTTTTGAGGCAATAGGCAATAGGGAAAAGGCAATCGGCAATAGGGAACAGTCAACAGTCAACAGCCAACAGCTAATAGCCAACAGCCAACAGCCCATAGCCAATGGAGACGGTTTGTGTTTTATTAACGAGCAGGGAGAATTGGAGGGATTTTTGGTCAATGGTGTTGAGGGGAATCGCATTATTCCGCAGAAGCCGTTGTCGCATTTCCAAAAAGTGAAACTATACCGCAACATTGATAAGAGTTTTGAGAAGATATTATCGGGAAAAACTGCCGAACGGAAAATTCTCGTGGATATTCTTTTCGAGGAACTGGCTGATGGGGTGCGGATTACATTCAGCGATGAGGACGGATGTGAGGTTTCGGTAACGGAAAATGTCGAGTTGACCGCCGCGCAGCAGCCGGAGAAGATGGCGGAGACGTTGCGCACGGCATTGTCGAAGTTAGGCGGCACCCCGTTCGAAGCACATACCATCACGATTCCGAAATGCACCGCTTTCTTGCGTGTGGGTTTTATCAACGAGCTGAAATCCAAAGCGGTGGAGAAGCTAATCGCCGCCCGCATCGCGCATTTCCGACCGCAGGATACGCCTCTGCGTTATTCTCCCGAACCGCTGTTCCAAAACGCCGACTATCTGCGGAATATCATCAACGAAGCCCACAGATCTGTGTATGAGGATTTCGGGGCGACGGAGATTGAATATGGCTTGGATAAGACGGAGGATTATGCGGGCAAGGCATTGATGACCTGCAAATACTGTCTGCGGTACGAGTTGGGTTGGTGCCACCGTCGCATTGACGGTTCGCAAGCGCCCAAAGATCCGCTGTATCTGGTATCCGGCAAGCGTCGTTTCCGTTTGGAGTTCGACTGCGGGAAGTGCGAGATGAAAGTGATGGGGTAGGGATTCAGCTACTCGTCTTTCAAATCTTCCTCCATCCGGCAAATATTACGTGTCTCTTTTCTGGCTTCTTTCCATCTTGGGAAGTAGTGGTCCATCAGTTGGTGGAAGCGTTTGTTGTGGCTAGGTTCCAGCAGGTGGCAGAGTTCGTGGACCACCACATGCTCGACGCACCACTCCGGCAGCAGTAGCAGGTAGGCGGAGAAACAGATGGAACGGTCTTTCACGTTGCACCCGCCCCATCGAGAAATCATCGGCTTGTAATAGACGAGACGCGGTTTCACGCCTATCGCTTGGGAATGTCGTTCCACCATGGGGTCAATCAGTGCCTTCAGTCGCTGCAATGCCTCATCGGCCTGCGCCCGTGTGGTCAAGGGTAATTGGTGGTAGAAATCGGCCCGCTGTTTCTGTCGTTCGTAAGTCTTCTTTCGGGCCTCCTCTATCCAGTCGCGGTGCTGCTCGATGAACACCTCCACCTCCCTTTTCGGCACCCCGATGGGCACCGACACGTGCACATCGCCGTTCTTCACGATGCGCATCGACATTCTGCGGGTTCTCCGGTATGTGATTTCGATGGACATTGTCGTTTTTTCTTCTTTATGAAAATGCAAATGTATACAAATTTCAAATATATTCGGACAAAATGTTTACTGTTGCAGAGATGGTATCGTAAATTATTATCTAGGATAGGTGTGTCAATATGAATAATTTTGTACTTTTGCGCTTTCAAATTTCAAGTACAATTAAATTCAAAAACAATATGAAAGAAACCGTTTACAGAGCGAAACATGAGGCCTTAGGCGCTAAAATGGAAGAATTTGCCGGCTTTTACATGCCGATTCAGTACGATACCATCACCAACGAGCACTTGCAGGTGCGCAACAAGGTGGGCGTGTTCGACGTGTCCCACATGGGTGAGTTCACCGTGAAGGGTCCCAAGGCTTTGGCTTTGCTGCAACACATCACCACGAACGACGTGGCTGCCTTGTTCCCGGGCAAAGTGCAATACAGCTGCTTCCCGAACGGCAAGGGCGGTATCGTGGATGACCTTTTGGTTTACAACCTTCACGACGAGGATTATCTGTTGGTGGTGAACGCCGCTAACATCGACAAAGACTGGGCATGGGTTGTGGAGCAGAACAAGAACTTCGGTGCTGAGATCGAGAACATCTCCGACGGCATCTCCCAATTGGCTGTTCAAGGTCCTTTGGCACTCAAGGCTATGCAAAAGCTGACCAGCGCCAACGTGATCGACATGGAGTATTACACCAACCAAATCATCACCTTCGCTGGCATCGACAACATTCTCTTCTCCACCACCGGTTACACCGGCAGCGGCGGATGCGAGATCTATTTCAAGAACGAGGACGCCATGAAGATTTGGGACGCTGTCTTCGAAGCAGGTAAAGAGTTCGACATCAAGCCGATCGGTTTGGGTGCTCGCGACACGCTGCGTCTGGAGATGGGCTTCTGCCTGTACGGTCACGAAATCGACGACACCATCTCCCCGATCGAAGCTGGTCTGGGTTGGATCACCAAATTCGTGGATGGCAAGGACTTCATCGACCGCAAGTTCATGGAAGACTTGAAGGCCAACGGCGTGACCCGCAGAATCGCTGGTTTCGAGCTCATCGACCGCGGTATTCCGAGAAACGGCTACGAGGTGTGCGACGCTGAAGGCAACGTCATCGGCGAGGTGCGTTCCGGTACATTCGGACCGTCCGTGAACAAGGGCATCGGTACGGCGCTCATCAAGAAAGAGTTCGCCAAATCCGGCACGGAAATCTTCATCAAGGTGCGTAACCGCCTGCTGAAGGCCGTCACCGTGAAGATGCCGTTCTACAAAGCCGAGTAGTCAACTGCAGTTTTCGTAATTGCGAGAAATGAAACGTCCGGGCGGGGTGCTGCTCGGACGTTTTTTTTGACGTGAGACGTGAGACGTGAGACGTGAGACGAGTGACGTCACACGTCATACTTCTTCCGGACGTTTTCGGCGAGGAATTGCGCCACTTGGTCGGTGGTAAAAGGGGTAACATTGAACACCATATCGTAGTTGCGGGCGTCGTAGCGGGAGACGCCGGCGAAGGCTTGGGTGTAGTTTTCGCGGGCTTTATCCACGCGCTCTATGATTTCGCGAGCTTCTTTTTCGTCAACGTTTTGTTTTCGCATGATGCGTTTCATACGGGCTTCGGGGTTGGCGATGAGGAGCAAGCGCATGGCGTCAGGGTTGTCCTTGAAGATGTGGAAGCCGGTGCGCCCCACGATGATGCAGGATTCCTGTTCAGCAATTTCCTTCAGGAGTTTTTCTTCCTCTTGGTAAAGCTGTACTGAATCTACTTCAAAAGTTTCGTATGCGATGGCGGCGGTGGTGCCGAACTGTTTGTAGAATCGGCAGAAGTCGGACCACCAGTTCCGTTTCGTGGCTTTGATCTGTTCGACATCCTCATGGGTGAGGTTGTATTTTTCGAGGATGGAGGCGAGGATTTCCTTGCCATATACTTTGACACCGAGCAGTTTGCCCAGTTTTTCGGCGATTTCCTTTCCGCCGGATCCCGCTTCGCGGTTGATGGTGATGATGAAGTTGGGAGTATCCATATTTGTTGACTTTAGACTTTAGAACAATGGTGCAAAAGTATATTTTTTTTGAATAGGCAACAATAAAGGCAACAGGCAATAGGCAAAAGGCAGTAGGAGATAGGCGAAATTTTACTACTTTTGCGGCCTGATATAAGCTCCTAAGCCTATAAACGTGTAAACCTGTAAACCCCTAAACCTATGTCATACGGCAAATTATACCTCATCCCCACGCCCATCGCGGAGGGCGCGTTTGAAACTTTTTTTCCGTCGGTGAACGCGGATGCCATCAACGAGACGGACTACTACATTGTGGAGGCGTTGCGGACGGCGCGGCGGTTCCTGCGCTATGCAGGCATCAAGAAGCGCATCGACGAGTTGACCTTCTTCGAGTTGAACGAGCACACGCAGGGTGTGGAGATCAACGACTTCCTGCAGCCCTGTTTGGAGGGGAAGAACGTGGGGGTGATGTCGGAGGCGGGCGTGCCGTGTGTGGCGGATCCAGGGCACAAGGCGGTGGAGAAGGCGCACCAGTTAGGCATCGAGGTGGTGCCGTTGATTGGTCCGAGTTCGCTGATTCTCGCGCTGATGGGCAGCGGCATGAACGGACAGAACTTCACGTTCCATGGCTATTTGCCGTCGGAGCAGTACGATAGGGAGAAGCGGCTGCGCGAGATTGAGGCGGTGGCGGTGAAGACGGGTCAGACGCAGATGTTCATAGAGACGCCGTACAGGAATAACCGGATGACGGCCTCGATTTGCAACGTGTTGCAGCCGGCCACGCGGGTGTGCATTGCCGCGAATTTGACGGGTGAAAATGCGCTGTTGAAGACGCAATCGGTGTCAAAATGGCGCAAATATTTCGAGAAGGAGTCGAATCAGTTGGGTAAGATTCCTTGTATATATCTGATTAACAGATAAATAATTTTTTCACAAAAGAGTGACGGGGATAAAGAAAAAAGTGTATTTTTGCGCCGTCATTTTTCGGATGACACGTTCATTGGAAAATGTGCTGCCATGGTGGTGGAATGGTAGACACGAGGGACTTAAAATCCCTTGCCCATTGCGGGCGTGTGGGTTCAAGTCCCACCCGTGGTACGATAAGCGGAAGTAGCTCAGTTGGTAGAGCACAACCTTGCCAAGGTTGGGGTCGCGAGTTCGAGTCTCGTTTTCCGCTCAAAGTCTTATAAAACAATAAAAATCAGCAAATTACGGACGTAGTTTGCTGATTTTTGCGTTTGAATCGGGACAGAAACGGAACAAGTCATGTTTTTGTGGTTTGCTGGACAAGCCTCAAAAAAAAAATGTCTAATTCATCAAACAGGTTAGCCGTATCTTCGGCGTATTCAGCTGTCAATTATCTGCCAGCAACATTGAAAACCAACAAATCAGGTTGGTTAATTGAGTACTACGTGGAGAATCCTCAAACACAGGAACTCTCCCGCAAACGCATCAAATTACAGAGGCTTCTCAGCCGCTACTCCTCGAAGACGGAGGCGAAGAAGCATATCAACAACATCATTGTGGCGCTGAACATGAAGCTGTCCACGGGTTGGAATCCTTACTTTCAAGGCGAGGACTCTCGCATGTACACTCCTATACAAAAGGTGTTGGAGCAGTATCGCGTGGAGGTCGCACGGGAGCATAGGAAATCCACCGCCGAATCCTACATCTCTTTCTCCAAGATTTTTGAGGATTGGATAAAGCGGAATTCTCCGAACATCTATTCCTCAATGATTTCCCACAGTATGATTGTCCGCTTCATGGACGATGTGCAAAAAGAACGCGGCGGACGCAGGGGCGGTGAAATCTCCCCTCGCACATACAACAACTATATAAAGAACGGCGGCGCGTTCTTCTCGTGGATGATCAGCAAGTGTTACTGCAAGGAGAACCATTTCCAGAAAATCAAAACCAAGAAGGTGACGGAGAAGAAGCGCGTGCTCATTCCCAGTGAGAAGCGTGTGCAGATACAACAGTATCTTGTGGAGAAGAATCCGGGCTACCTCGCTTTCCTCGAACTGATATACGGTGCGTTGCTCCGTCCAAAGGAAATATTGATGCTGAAAGTCGGCGATGTGTCTTTTAAGGAGAAGACCATCACCGTGAGAGCGGAAGTCTCCAAGAACGGCAAGCAGCGTGTTGTGCCGATGACAAAGGAGATAGAGCATATATTGTTCAGGATGAATCCTTACGAATACCCGTCCGAGTTCTTCCTCTTCAGCAAGGAGCAGCGACCGGGCAGGGAGCAGATGGTGCCCAAATATTACAGGAAGTTCTGGGATAAACTGCGCAAGGAGTTCAACTTGCCGCTGGAGATGCAGCAGTATTCGCTGCGTGACACGGGTATCACGGAAATGCTCAAGAACGGACTCGACCCACTCTCCGTCAAACAGCTTGCCGACCACTACTCCCTCTCAATGACCACCATCTATTCCAACCATGCCGACCCGCACCTCAAGGAGCTGATTCGGGAGAAGGCGCCGGGGTTCACGTCGAATAATGTGAGGGCGTGACGAAAACCCTAAAGAAATCTTCTACTGGGAATTCTCTTGGGTCTGGTATTCGTATGGATTGATGTACACTAGTGGGTAATCAATGCTTTTAAATTCGACAAGCGCACTTGTTGTCTTTTTCTTCAATCTCGTTCGCGAAACGTCACATGCACCGTGTCGCCGAAACTCTTGCCAATCTGCTTGCGGATGTCTTTCCGAAGCCCGATAATATGGCAGGGTGTCCCCATCTTAACGATTTGTCCGTCATAAGGCATGCCGTCGAAAGTGGCATGGACGGACAAACGGCCCTTGCCGAAAATCGCCCTAATGTCGAATGGCACCTCCACGTAGGCGGCGTCCATGTTTCCATTTTGCAGGATGACGGTGTCAAATTCCAAGTGTTCTGACATGATTACGGGATTAAAATGAAGATTGATTTTTCATAATACATTACTCATTTCAACATCTTGGTAAGTTGGCCCTTGGTGGCATCAGGGCAAATCGAATGTAGCTGGTCCATAATGCGCTCAAAGGACTCCTTCGGCGCACGGTCACAGTGACACGCGTCTCGCCCGTAGAGCCGCTCGGGTGTGGTGAGCAGTGACCAGCCCCAGCCGTATCGGTTTCCGTGTTTGTCTCGCGGATAAACAAAATCCTCCGTCACGATGCGTGTGGCCATCTGCAGGCGGGTTACGTAGCTGTCAAACCTGCTTCTCATCCTAGGTCCGTCAAATCCGCACAAAGCTCGCAACTCCCTGGTAATCAAACTTCCATGCTTGTTCAGGATCAGAAGTAAGGTCTCCTCGATGCTTCCTTCTTCAGGTTTCGGATGTTTGCTGCGACGGTAGTTGCAGAAATCGGGCCACCATTCTCGACTGATAAACCCCGCTTTGCCACCAAAGAACTTGCCATACACGTGACCGCCTTCCGTGATGATCTCACCTTTCCACTTCCACAATGGCCAGTCCCAACCGCCATCCGAAAGCACCACATAACGGCAGTTCTCATCCACCACATCCTCGGCGCAAAATCCTCTGATGCCACTGTCCACAGAGGCAGAAAACCGATACTGTCTATCAGTTCGATCAGTTCCGCGCTATTATGGATTTCGGGAAATGTCATAATGATAAGCTTTTTACAGGCAGCAAAAATACGATTTTTCTCAATGAGCGTAGAATAGAAACCGCCGCAAAGATACGAATACCCTTGCGGCGGTGTTTACAGTTATATCTGTAACCGAGCTAGTTACTTGTCGATATTGACAATCTTGTACTTCTTCGTTCCAAGTCCGATCTTTTCGGCCCAGTCAATGGTGTGGGTGCCGTGCTGCTGGTCGATGCGGGAGAGCAGGTCGGTGGGGTCGTTGGTGGCCGTAACCTTCTGCTGGTTGATGATGTCAACACAGGCCTGGTCGAGGGCCACGGGGTCGGTGGAGGCGAGTATGCCGTAGTCCTCCAACTTCACGGGCTCGGGATGATCCACGCAGTCGCAGTCGATGCTCATGTTGTTCATCACGCTGATGTAGATGATGCCCTGCTTCTTCTGGAAGTAGTTGACCACCGCTTGCGCAGAAGCTGCCATACTTTCAAGGAAACCGTCCTGGTCGCCGATGTACTCGGGCGTCCAAAGTTTGGCCATGTCGAGTTTCTCCATCTTGCCGGCGGAGTGAATGTAGGCCTTGCCGTTCTGGCTGGCGCAGCCAATCGAGAGGTTCTTAATCGCACCGCCGTAACCGCCCATAGGGTGGCCCTTAAAGTGGTTGAGGGCAATCATGAAGTCGTAGTTGGCCATGTGCCCGCCCACGATGTCGTATTTGATGTGACTCTGGTCCTTCACGGGGATGCGGATTTCATCGTACTCGTCCATGATGTCCACGGGGAAGAGGTCGAGGAAACCGTGACGGCGAATAACCTCCCAGTGGTTGGCGGAGGTGTTGCGGTCGTCTTGCAGGTCGTTGGGACCGCTGCTGTAGGCGGTGTTGCACTCCACGATGGTGCCATCCACCAGCAGCACAAGGTCCTTGATAAGTTCGGGCTTGAGGTAGTTAGGGTTGCTGCCCTCCCCTGTCGAGACCTTCACGGCCACCCGGCCTTTGGCCTCCACGCCCAGTGCTTTGTAAATCTTGACCAGCGCCTCAGGCGAGATTTCTTTGGTCAGATAGACCGTTGCGCCCTCTTCGGAAGGCTGGGGTTGGCTGTTTTTGCCGCTCTGCCCGCAAGAGGTGAGCACTAAGGCGGCGATAATGATAAAGGGGATGTTTTTCATTCAGAATGATTTTTTGTTGTTATAAAGATTTTACAATTTCAGAACGTCTTGCGTGTGAGGTTCTCAATCTCATGATAATCTTAGGGCTGCTCTAAACGGATATTCATTATTCTTCATCCGGTTGCTGTCCGTCGTGGGCCTTCCAGGCACATTCGGTGATCTTCATATCTGTGAAGATGGCGGTGAACGATGATTCCTCTGGCGAGCAGGCGTAGATGCCAAACTGGATTTCATCAGCAGCGGCATACATGTGGCAGACGCGCATCTGACTGAAGTTCACGCCATCCGTAGAGCACTCGATACAGTAGTCGTCATCGCGCCGTGAAAAACGGTACCACATGGTCTTCACATCGGCAGGAATAGCTGTCGTGGCCCAATCGGAATAACCCTCGTTGGTGGCCACACTGCCCAGATGCTGGAACTCATCGTTTTCATATTCCACAGAAGCTTTCAGCCAGTTTTCGCTGTCCAAGTACATCACGATGCCGCACTGGTCAAAGCGTTGGTGACTCTGCGTAAAGTCGGTCTTCACCACAAAGCTGAAGAACTTTTCGCGGGTCTTCAGCTGCAGCACAGGCGCATTGTCGTTCTGGAAGTGATAGTACGTGCGCTGCCAAAGGTCGGTATGCGGCGCGGTGGTGATGGCGATAGTGTCGCCCTTGATTTCGCAGCCCGCTGGCTCTCTCGTCCACTGCATTTTTCTCAGGTCGATGTGACCGCTGTCGGCAAGTGCCACCTTCACGTCGTCCACAAAATCTGCAACCGGCGATTCGCCTCCCTTACCATTCTTGCAGCCCGTCAGCATTGCCGCCACTACTGTAACCATCAACACGATGTTTTTGATATTCATAATCGTTACAGTTTCGCCACCAGCTCAATCACCTTTTGCTTCGTTTCCTCCGTTTTCTGTTCGTCAACATTGGCGGTCACAACGCCAGTGTCCTCGTAGCCGCAGAAGCCGGCAATGAGTTTGTACTCAGCGATGGCTGCATCGTAAACATTGGGGGAATGTGACGACAGCAGCAGGGCGGTCTTCTTCACGTTGGCGGGCTTCATCATGGCGTAGAAACGCTGAATGGGAGCCTGAATCTGGGCACTGAGGGTGAAGTAGTAGATGGGCGATGCCAGCACCAACACTTCGGCTTCGGCCAACAGAGGGTAGAGCTCCTGCATATCGTCTTTTTGCACGCAAGCGCCGTTGCCCTTTGTGTGGCAATACTCGCAGGCCAGACAGCCGCCTATTTTCTTCTTGGCGACATTCACGAGTGTCACATCATGTCCGGCTGCCTCAGCCGCTTTCTTGTATTCTTCCGCCATCCAGGCGGTGTTGCCGTTGGCTCTCGGCGAGCCTTGTAAAATCAGAACTTTCATATTGTTATCGTTTTAAAATTGTTTTTCGATGCAAAAATAATAAAATTCTGCAAGTTAGTCGCTTGAAATGTCTATTTGATTTGGTTGTACACCTCGTCAGTCACAGGCTCGAGCCATTCGGTGCTGGCGTCGGGCTGGACATCGATGTAATAGGTCAGGTGCTGCATCCAACTGTCGGCGGCGGCACCGTGCCAGTGTTTCGCGCCCTCTGGGATGGGAACGATGACACCGGGCTTCAATTCAACTGGCTTCTTCCCTTCCTCCACATACCAGCCGCGTCCGCTCACGCATACCAGCACCTGTACGAGATGATGGTGGATGTGCCAGTTGTTGCGGCAGCCCGGCTCGAAGGTGACGTTGGTCATGCCGCCCTCCATCGGGGCGAGGTAGCTGTTGCCGATGAAGTACTTGGCGTATGCGGTATTCGGTTCGCCAATAGGCCATTTGCTACGCAGGGTATAGCCCTCGCTGTCAAGCCAGGCACAGAGCTCGTTCACGAGTTCTTGCGAGTTGCCCATATTTACAGCGCCAGCCTTGTGGGCAGCCAACTGTGGGGCTACGCCTTCGAGACCACTCAGGGCTGCAATGGTAACAATCTCGCGGTCGGCAGCAGAAAGCTGATCGCCAGCGAAAATGTTGCCGAAGAGATGCGACTTCAGATAGTAGTCGTCTTGTGGACAGAAGTTATACTCAAACGGACGGCCTGAGAGCTGCGTCTGATTCTTCTTGCCCAATTCGTATGCCTTGCGGGCATCGTCCCACTCGGCAGGGCGCGTCCAAGGCTTGCCCTCCTGCCAATTCGGCTGAGGGTCCTCCAAAACCTTGCTTAACACACCCAGTGCATTCAGGCTTCGCGGGAATCCCGTATAGACATAGAGTTGCGAGAAGGCTTCCTTCAGTTCGTTGATGGTTACGCCGTTGTCGAGTGCCTGTCGTACAGCAGGTTCCAAACGTTCCAAATCACCCTGTGCCATCAAACTGGCGCACGATGCCAATCCCTTTTGACGCTCCGTCAGCGTCTGTGCATTTACTGTTGCCATTGTCAATAATGCTATTAAAAATATTACGATTCTTTTCATTAGTGCGTAGTTTTAAGATACTGTAAATCGCCGTACCAGTACGAGGCGGTACAACCGCCGTCAATGAGCAGGTCGGCACCCGTGATGAAGCGGCCACGCGAAGACATGAGAAACTCGGCCAGGTCGCCCACCTCGTCGGGTGTTCCTGCGCGACGGGCGGGCATACCTGCTATCATGTCGAGATAGCCTTTGGCACGCGGGCCGTGCAGCTCGTCGTTGGCCAGTGGGGTGATGATGATGCCTGGCGAAATCGAGTTGATGGTGGCTCCGCGCTTAGCCCAACGACAAGCTTCGTAGGCTACGCGTAGCACATTGCAACGCTTCGAGTACTGATAGGCCTTCAGCGTGTCGTCAATCTCGCGGATGAACGGCAAATGCAGCAATTCATCAACGGGCGTCGTGGCAAGTGCGTCGTTCTGCTCCTGCGGCAGTGCAGGCAGACGGTGACCGCTCTGTGACGAGATAATCACGCCTGAGCCACCCTCGGCTATCACCTTACCGAATTCCTCTAGTAAAACGCTCGTGCCATAAAGATCCACCCGCAAAATCTCCTCCACAGGAGCCTGTGACGGCGACACGCCTGCGGCATTTACCACATGGATGACCTCGCCCTTCGAAGTGGCGAAATCCACCAAAGCCAGGATGTCTTCCTTGCTTCCAAGGTCGCACCTGATGGTCGAGCAATCGAAGCCTGCATTCTCCAGCGTCTCTTTTGCCTTGTTGGCATTTTCAATCGAGTAGTCTGCCAACACGATATGCCGTCCAGCTGACACGCGACGGATAATCGCCTGTCCAATGCTTCCAGCGCCTACTAATACTGTTACTTGTTTCATACTTTACCCGTAATTCTCGATGTGTTCAACTCTTAAAGTTTTTATCTCTTGAATATTTGATTGACAGTTTCTGGCGCAAGCGGATTGAGGTCGTTAAGCTTTAGCGACTTCACCATGTGCTGCGTGCCTTGTTTGTACTTTTGGAAATGCGCCGTCTGGATATGGTGCTGGTAGGCTTCCTGCGATGCGTATATCTCAAGGATGCGGATTTGACAGCTGTCCTCCTTCATTTGCGACGGGAAGAGGCAGACGACGCCCTGCTCCTCGACAAGGCTCTTCTGCTGAATCTCAGCTGCCGCAGCGAGGTATTCCCCGAGGTACTGCGGATAGACTTCGATTTCGGCAATGCGGACGATCATGTCATCCTTCGCCTCCGTGTGGGCTTGCTTATTGCAGGCCGCTATTGTAGCAATCATCATTGCAATCAGTGTTAATATTAATGCAATCCTTTTCATCTTTCAGGGTCTATTGGTCTTATCA
>Ga0265301_10000622_pt1 | contig 49636 bp, 81 predicted proteins | sample AusTroGonzalo_MG_2_FD_193488 | JGI IMG/M metagenome (GOLD analysis project Ga0265301, IMG submission 193488) | Bovine rumen microbial communities from tropical cattle in Woodstock, Queensland, Australia - Gonzalo_04 | ecosystem: Host-associated > Mammals > Digestive system > Stomach > Rumen ...
CGCGAGGATCGCCGCCGACGAACGGCAGACGAACGGCAGCGCAAGACGGCGCGACGGTGAACGGCAGCGGCAGCAGGACGGCAGCGGCAGCGGGACGGCAGCGGCAGCAGGACGGCAGCGGCAGCGCGGCAGGGCAGCGCGGCAGGGCAGCGCGGGACGGCAGCGCGGCAGCGCGTGACATGCACCCGAACCGCGAAAACGCGACAACCAGGCAACTCGAACAAATGTTCGGAAACGTTGTGATCTACCGCGCCAAACGGGACAAATGCCCCGGTAAATAGGCAAAAATTACCCGCCATAAAATTTTCAAAAAATTTTCCAAAAACCGCTTGACCGCCATAATTTTATGGTGTAGCTTATAGGTACGCCGATGGGGCGCGAAGTAACCGCAAAGCAACGAACCGCAAAGCGGGGGAAACGACAAGGACGGGGACGGGACGCGAACCGGCGAGGCAATTTGAAAACTGTATAGCCGCTGGATTGTTGGAGATGGACGGGCGAGACGCGCCACGCGAGGAACACAACCGAAAAAGTGGTAGCGGGCAAGATGCGAATCGTTATAAGTCTTTCAAGTTCGGCGGCAGCAAGGGGAAACGATACGAGCAAGCGACTGCCTATCGTTTCCCCTCGAATAGTTCACCGGCGAGACTGCCAAATTTTGATCTTAGCCGTTGGGTTATTCGAGGGGATAAAACCCACAAACGAAACCGAACGAAAGGACGGGCAAACATGAAACACTACACGGACTTTATACCGACGATACCGGGAAACGTTCGTTACATAATCGGCGAGTATGTCGAATCCGCATTAGTCGCGTTGTCGGATAATCCGGTAGCTTGCTACGGACTCGCCGGTTGGGCGGACATAATCATGGCGGATTATGAGGCGGCAATGTCCAGCAGACTTTGCGACATTGCAGACTTGATAGGACTTGACGCGATACGCGAGATTGACGCGCTAATCGAGGATACGAATCCCGAGGATTGTCTGTCATTCACTCAATGGGTTATCGAACTCCAAAACGACTAACTCCACAACGTCGGATCTACAACCAACGAGAAAGGACGGGGACAAATGCTTATCACGACTGATATTGAACTGCGCGGGTTCGAGTTTTGGGCGGGCGCGGTGAACACCTACAACGCGCTAACGTTCGAGCAACTTGACGAGGTCGAAAGTTATCTCGATGAACTGTACCCGGACGGTATGAGCGAGACGGAACTAAACGACTTGTTTTGGTTCGACGCCGATTGGATCGCAGAGATTCTAGGATTCGAGGACTTCGAGGACTTGGAGAACGCAAACGACTAGCGAAAGGGGGAACACGTCACATAGGCCACGGCGAAAGGGGGCAAGTTCCAAGACTCCAACAACCGAATACGTTTAGTCTAGTCCGCCCGCTATCACACCTCGTAGCGGGCGGGCATAGGTTAACCGGACGGATCGCATACACCACGATTGAAAGGACGGGCATATGAGGGAATACGAGATTAGCATAACGCAGCGGATCGTGCATCGTTTGTACGTTATCGCGGAAAACGAGGAATCGGCACTCGAAATGTTTTGGGACGCGCTTGCATCGGGCGATACCGAAACGGACGAATACGGCGACTTTTATCCCGATGATCCGATTATCGAGGAAACGGGATATAGCTACAAACTCGTTGCAGGATACACCGACTAGAAAGGACGGTATCAAATGAGACAGAATATCAGGGTTATCCCGGCGCATAAGGTTATCCGGGACGTTCCAACGCAGACGATTGTCGAAACGTACTACAGTTTCGAGGACTTGACGGACGATCAACAATGGAACATTGCAATGCAGATGGTCGAATGGCAGCTCAACGCCGATATGCAATGCGAGTTCGAGTACATCGAGTCGCTTTTCCCCGATAGCAAAATCAAATGGCAATGGTGCGATAGCGGGCAGGGCAGCGGCGTCAATATCTACGGGACTTTCTCCATCAACGACCTGCTCAAATATGCCGGATACGATCCCATCGAGCATCCATTCGACATTACATTCGAGCCTAACAGATGGTACACGTATTCCCTTTGGGGATCGAACCGATACCACATGTACGACGGCGATATAGGCGAGGCTGTGCAGCAGGAATATTACGACTGGCTCGATGAACATGGATATTTCGACGGCAACCAGGACGTTTGGGCGGATACATTCGTCACATCATGGAACGGGATGATCGAGGACATTTGCGACAAGATGGATGAGCTTTGCACTCGCGAGTACCGATACCTTGACCATCTCATCTACGATTGGTATCGCGATCCCGATTGTCACGATGGCGAATACTACAACGCCGATGGCACATTCGCGGGATATGAATGGGACCTTTTCCCCCGCCGATAGCATCACGATTCATCAACCGCTACCGTCTGCCCGCTCATTCGAGCGGGCGGGTATGTGGCGATTGATTCCAACGCCGCAAACACATATCGGACGATTGAAAGGACGGACGCTTATGCAGCTTTGGTACGTATACGGCAAGGACGAGAACGGCGAATTGCACGCCATCATCAACGGATTCAATGGCCTGCCGCTGGCAGCGGATAACGAGCATACCGCGCGGCAACTAGGCGAGGCCATCGTTGGAGAATCCGATGGATTCTACATCGGATATGCGGTATCGCAGATTCGATAGACGATCAGAAAGGACGGGCATCACATGGCAAGGGAATACAGGGTTATCGTCATCGAGCACATCAAGCACGAACTTGTTTTCGAGGCGGATTCCGAGGAACACGCCGAGGAAATCTGGCACGAATACCTTGGGGACATTGTGGCAGATACCGAACTCGATTGGGATCATGAGTTCGAGTACGCCGAACCTTACGACGATTAGGGGGTCTGAATGAGCATCTACACGATCAGCATGGAGCATTTGGCGGAGCGGCATTCCGACAACGTATCGGCATTCGATAGGCATGGCGAGTACAACGCGAAATGCCCGAATTGCGGAGCGATGATCCACGCGAATCATCACGACATTCTCAACGAATTGATCGGTGACGATTACACATACTGCCCGCATTGCCGTGGCAAATGGCTCGATCCCGAACCGTATGAAATCAACGATTACCTTAGCGACAACGCACCGGCGATTGATTACATCGTATCGCCGTGCAACGAATACGCCGGCGCCCTCATCCATCATACCGATCCCGAGGGCAGCGTCCCGCACGTTTGGACGGACACACGGGCGCGGCGGACGTATTGCGAGTATCGCGGCGAGGTCGTTTCGATCCCCACGTCATGCAGCGCATTCGATGATTACATACTCGAATGCTTCGCGGCTGGCCCCGATTGGTAGGAATGCCCGAATCGAGGACGGTTCGATCCGGGCAGCAGGTGAAACCCACAAGAGAAAGGATAGCACGAACATGAGCGACAATTTCAACGATTTGCAGCAGATGGTAAATCGACTCGCATCCGAGCTTTACGACTTGGAGTTGAGCGGTCCGAACTATGCCAAATGCGATTGGTGCGGCGCCATGCTTGGCATCGGCGTCGAGGAAGATTGGCCTGGCGATTGGTGCGACGGCGCCGACGATGACGGCGATCCCATCGACCCGAAATGCCCGCACTGCGGACACGATTTGCCGGAACGTCCCGAGCCATACGACTTCTACGATTGGATTCTGGACAACGCGCTCGACATAGAGTTCACCATCAACGGGCGCGGCGATTACATCGGCGCAAGGGTATTCGTAACCGTCGGCGGTCCCGGCATCTGGATTGATACCCGCGACAAATGCGTTCGCGGCGCATGGGGAAGCTATCGAGCCGAATCAGGCACATGCGTCAATTCGCTGGACGAATCCCTGGAGTGCTACTACGAGAACTGCATCAGGGCATAGGCGATCAAGCATCGGCAACCGATTAGAAGGGACATTCAAATGAGCAACACTACGAGGGCATACCTACTCGCGAAGGCATACGCACACGACATTGAGGCGCTTGGGTACATCGTCAAATGCTCGGATGACGATTGCTTTGTCCACGAGCGCATCACCGATTGGTTCTCGATCCACGCGCCGAGCGTCGATTACATCATCGCGAGTGCAGACGGACTCTACATCGGCGCAATCATCCACCACGATTCGGAACCGCGCATCTGGACGAACACGGCAGACAAGCGGACGTACTGCATCACGAGAGACGGCGAGACGGCATCCGTGCCGACGCCGTGCGAGTTCCTGGACAAGTTCTGCCGCGACGATTACATGGACAAGCTCTATTAGGAGGGAGCATCACATGGCAACGAAGATGGACATAGGATTCGGCGAACGCTGCCCACGGTGCGGCGAGGGAGCGAATCTCACGACGATTGAGACGAGTATCGCCGCGAATTACATTCCACCTTGCATGGAGTGGACCATCCGCTGCGATTCGTGCGGTTGCACTTTCACCGAGACATATTTGTATTCGTACACCGAGGAAAACAAGGAGGATTAGAAATGGCAACGACGACGAAAACCAAGTTCAAGAAGAATGACGATTTGATGATCCGCACCGCTATCTGGTCTGATTACAAGGACGGCAAGCGCGAGCGTTTGTTCACCATCGAGCGCGTATCCGGATACGAATACGATCTCAACGGGCATCGCGTGTTCGTCCGCAAGAAGGACAACGGATGGTGGGTCGTATCGGACTATTGCACCGGCCTTGCCATCAGCGATTCGCATAAGACGCGCTACGAGGCAGTCACGGACGCCGAGCGCAAGCTGGACAAATACGAGCAAGCGATTGCATCGGGCAAGTACGAGGACAGTTGCCAGGAGGTTTTCATCCTGGCGCAAAACGGTCCCATGACGAAGGCCGATCTCGAGAACGCGCTCGCAGAATGGCATCGGGACATGGAGGATCGCGAGCGCGAGAATCGCGAACGCGCACGCGAAATCGTCCGCAACATGGGAACCGCATACGACATTATCTACGACGCATACGACAAGGTTACGGACGATGACGGCAGAACGTATCGGGCGATTGTCGATCGCGGACTCGATTGGGCGAAATCCCGTGAGGATTTGATGGCCCTCATCAACCAGGAGCGCACAATCGTTTTGGATGACGGAACCGAACTCCCGAATCCGGTCATTTCCGATCGCGAGTTCGCGGCGCTGGCGTTCGCGGTTTGGCAGAAGGAGCCGCTCCCCATCGCCGAGACGGAATGGACGGATTCTCCCTCGAAATATGCGTCCTCGCACAACTGGCAGAACGGCGATTACGTCATCGCGACGACCGAGGGAAACATCATCATGGAGGTCCATCACGAGAGCATCGTCCCCGATGATCCCGAGCCGGTCATTCCCGAGGTCGAGCATCGCGATTCGACGGACGACTCCGAGGACATTCCATCCGACGTTGACGGATTCCGCGCCATCTTCGAGCCGTGCGGAATCGCCATCACGCAGAAGCGCGAGGGATGCTGCATTTGGGCATCGGGCGATACCGAGCCGCACAAGGACGCATTGAAGGAGCACGGGTTCCGATGGAGTCCGAAGCGCAGGGCATGGTATCTGAAAACGGCATAACTCCCCTCCGACGCTGGCACGTCATTTGGAGGGGAGCGGTAATGGAAACGGCGATTGAATCGCCATCACGAAAGGAGAGTGTATCACATTGAAGCTGACGGCACACGACAAGGAGATTTTGAGGGAGCAATTCGAGAAGGCTTGGCAGGGACGACAGGACATGATCGACTACTGCGTCAAGAAAACGAGCGGTTACATCATCATCGACGGGATCATGGTCACATACGACAAGCCCACCATCCAAACCGACTTCTGGTTCGGCGAGCACACGTACGATTATGACGAGGTGGTCGAATACGCGCACAAGTGCAGCGAGTCCGAGCGGTATTTCCTCGCAAGGAATCTCGACGCGCTCGATGGGTTTCTGTCTGCGCTTGACGATCCCCACGCCACCGCATATATCGTTCCAGGCCAATACTACGTGCAAAGCGACGATTGCATCCTCGGATACGTCGCCGTTCGTAAAGGGGAGAAACCGGACAATCCACAAGCACGCGAGATGACCGCAGACGAGAAGGCCGCATACAGGGAGTTCATTCTCAACGAGCGAGCGAAGTTCGAGAAGCGTCTGCACACGTACCTCAAGCGGTACGGATTGAGCAAGTGCCATTACGGAGTCTATTGGGCAGACCGATAGAAGGAAGGATCAGACATGGAGAACATCATCAACATCACCGAGATTCCGACAAGGCACGAAACCTGGTATTACACACCGGAAGCGGAGAGCGACAGACTGTTCATCTTCGAGGCATGGTCGCCCGCTGGCGAGAACCTAATCATCGAGGGCGATTGGAGTTGGTTTGGAGATGACCGATTGAACGGTCTAGCTAGGTATCTCCGAGGCATCTACGCTGACTTCGATCCAGACGAGCACGCTTCTGGTTGGTACGGAGCGAACAGGAGCGAGCCGGACGGACTACAGGATTTGCTCGACGATGCAAACGCCATCAAGGAAATGTACGAGGATTTGGCAATCTTCATCACGCAGCTCTCGAAAGGACTTGTCCCGAATCAGGAGCAGCCGAAGGAGATTCCGAGCTGGTCGGATTGCGTCCTAGAGATCATCGACGAGGACGGACGCTCGATTGCGGAGATAGCGCGAGCGATCGGCATGGACGTATCGAACCTGCACAACCTTTTGAAGCACAGGCAGGGAGCATTGAAGAACAGGCTCCCGAACATCGAGACTGTTTGCATCATCGCATCGGAGCTTGGTTATCATCTCGCGTTCGTGCCTGATGACGGTTGCGGCGAACCGAGGACGTTCTTCGATGCCAGGACGAAGGAGGACTAGACATGGAGTACACCATCTACGTCGATGATTACGTCAGGCGCGTGTATACGATCGAGGCGGATTCCGTCGAGGAAGCACTCGATTGGTGCTTGCAATATCCATACGAGACTTGCGATCCGGAATTGGAGGTCGCGAGCATCTGGGATACGGCGAAGTTGGAGAATCTGGACAACACCGGACTAATCTACGCACGGACGGAGAATACGGCTGATGGAGACAGGATTTTCCTTTAAGCGAGGAAACGGTTTAGAAGGGAGAGTGGCACATTGGCAAAGATAAGGGCATTGAGTTTGAGCATCTACAAGAATCCGACGTATCGCGGTTGCGCGAACGGCGGATGGTCCGACTATCACGACGAGCTGTATGTCATTTGCGAAGATGGAAATTGGGAGATCGAGCATGATGACCCCGCTCTTTTCACGCTTGTCTGCGATCCATCACCGCGCCTGGTTCCGTACACGCACAAGGATGGCATCGGCCCGATGATGGGCGGCAGTTTCGCAGCGACTAGCGACTCGCGATTCTCCAGGTTGTGCAATCGGATTATCGGACAACCGTTTTACGGAGCCGTTGCAATCCATGACAGGTACGAGACGGCAGAGGAATACGGGATTCTTAGTTTTTAGGGAGGAGGAACAATGAGCCTTATCAATAGAGACGAGATTCAAGTCGGCAACAAGACCTGGTTCGACCGCATCGACAGCATCACGTTTGAAACCGGCATCGACCCATACGGTCCGGATACATTCCCGATCATGGCCGTGGTTGTGAACGGAAAGCGTTTCATCGCCACGAACGAGGCGAAGGAAACCACATACCGCTGCCCTGTCTGCGGATCGGACGCAGTTTACGGGGAGCATTTCGAGTACGGACTCGACGATTGCCACCAACCGTGCGGCTGCTACGATTGCGGCGCGACTTGGGACGAGGTTTACGAGTTCGCATACAAGACGAACATCAAGAAGGGAGGGAGGTAATCGTGTACGACATTTACGAGGACAAGGAGACGAGGTACGGGACTATCACGTATGCGATGCAGGACTTCGGATACGGTTCCGTTTGGATCGACGACGACGGGAGCATCGCCTATCAGGATGCTTGCGGCTACAAGAAATGGAAAACCATCAAGGGATTCGAGAAGTGGGTCGCCAAGCAGAACGCGATGTGCGGCGGCGTTTACGAGAACATCAACGATTAGAAGGAGGACAACATGGGTTATTTCAAGGATTTGCAAATCGAGATCGTCGAGGACGCGACAAGGCTCATCATCAAGGACACGGACTTCGACGCCAAGTTCATCAACGACATGATTTGGGATTCCATCGAGGACGGCGTAACCCATCAGGAGGCAATCATCTCCGCTTGGGAGTTCGCGACGGAATACATCGCGAGCCTGAAATGGACCGAGAAAATAACGGGATACGGATACGACTTCCTAGACGAGCGCGTTTGGGAGCTGGTCGATGACGGTGAGGATATCGACGAGGCGATCGAGTTCGTTTGCAAAGTTTCGATGGAAAGGGATTGGTGATTGACATGACGAAGGACGTTCCGATGGACATTCGGGAGCAGCATGACAACATGGTTCAAATCGCATTCGGTTTCGCAGACGAGATTTCCGAGCTCGCGCGTAACTTGGAGAGCCTTTACGACCAAATCAACGTCGATGTGTTCGAGATGCAATTCCTCTGGGATAATCCCTCGCTCGACACGTCGGGGCGGTACGAGGATAGGATCGACTCGATTGAGCATCTGATGCACGCGACTATGGGAAGGCTGCTCGACGTTGCGAAGATGCGGACACTTCTCAAAGAGTTCTATGTTGAGGAGAGCATCGCCGGATTCATCCTCGGCCAGTTCAAATCCCAGATGGTCGGCGGCAAGCCTTTCAACCAGGATTGCTTGGAGAAGTACATTGGCGAGAACTTCTGCGATACGAGCGAGTTCGACCTCGATGCCATCATCGACGAGGTTTCGTTCGTCGATGGCAGCGGGAACCGATGCTGGCGTGGTGGAATCGACGTTGACGAGATCATCGATCGCAACGCTTGGGATCGCAAGGACTGTTAGCGTAGTCACCACTTGACTCGATTAAATCCAACGATTACAATTCAAACAACAACAAATCTTCATGTTAGGAGGATCAATGAACGCTTCACAAGCTGTCCGTGCGATGGTGGCCGGTTCCGGTTTCTCGCTTCAAGAGGTATCACGCTCGATGGGCAGGTGCCCCTCGCTTCTAAGCTCGTCGCTCCTACGCGAGTCCGGCGTCTCGTCGAGGACGCTTTCCGCCGCCGCAGCCGTCTGCGGATACCGGCTCGCGCTCGTTCCCGAGGGAGCGCTGCCGCCAAATTCGTTCACCATCGACCCACCGGAGATTCCGGAGAAGTAAGGAGGTAAGCATGGGTTTCGTTTTCGGTGGAATGGCATTGATGAGCGTGCTGGCGATTCCGGTCGGCATCATCATCTTCGCCTGGTTGCGCATCAAGGAGAAGATAGCCATGCGCACACGCACGATCGAGCCGACCGTGTTCAGTTCGTGGACGAGCGAGGAATGGCAGACCATCGCACGCGAGATGAACGCCGGTTCTATCTGGAAATAGCCTTCGACCGGCTAATTGACGCCATCCTTGACATTCTTTCGGCGATGGTTCTCCTGCCGTACCCTATCGTACTCACGTCTCGCCCGCGCCATCTCGTCCGGATCGAGCGACGCGCCGCTCATCCTGGCCTTCTCCGCTAGGTACTGCGCGTTGCATTTCCGGCACATCTGGCGGTCGCGGGCGAATTGCTCGGGAGGTCCGACGTGGCCGCATTTGGCGCACGTCCGCAGCTTCCGAAGGCTCGCCCCTATCCTGCTCGCGTGCTTCTGGATCGCGGCGTTCGATACCCTGACGTGGTATTTCTCCCGGAGCATCTTCCGGACAGCATCGACTCCCTCGTTGCCATGCTCGTAGAGGATCGCGTTCATCCCCGTCGTCCATCTCACTTCTCGGCTCCGAGCATTTTCTCGTAGCATTCGGGACAGAGCTCGAACGTCTCGAGGTCAACGGCTCTCGGCTCGCCGTCATCCCTCACATGGTACTCCGCCCTGACTTGCCACATCTCGCCGTTCTCGCCATCGTCGATCACCTTGCCGCAGCGGTCGCAGAACGCCTTTCTCATTCGCTTTCATCCTCCCCATCGCCGATCATCTCCTCGACCGTCTCGATTATCCCGGTCGGCTCGACGAGTCCGAAAATCTCCAACACGTCGTTTATGTTGTCGGCGTTCACCAAGGAGACATGTATGTCTCCTTTCCTATCGAGCCACTTGATCCTGGCTTCCATATCACTCCCCTATCTTTTCCTTCTCTGCATATCGTTCCACGGCCTCTCCATACGCCCGAACTTCCTTTCGAGGGCTTTCAGGCGGTGATGCTCCCATACCAGGAGCACTACGAGGGCTGCAACGACGCAGCCGATTATCTGCGTTAGGAACATCGAGTGTCCCATCCTTTCTACTTCCTCTCGCCCCAATAGCAGAATCCATCCGTCCTGCCACCGAGCCATAGATTCTCGAATCTCTCGCAGTACATGGCTGCACCGAACGGACTGACTTGGAAATGCTTGCAATCCCGGCAGCGCACGATCTCGAGCCTTTCGTCAGGGACGCATTCGGTCGCCGTGTAGATGACCGGCTTGTCGGAGTCGATGTATCCGTATGTCATCGTGTCCATGTTCTCTCCGTTCCGATTAGGAATACAATCGCTGCTATGAACAGCGGCATGATTGCGAGGAGCGGCAGGAGGATCGCGATTTGAAGCGGTTTCATTTGCGTTCGCCCCACTTGCAGAATCCATCCGGCTCCGCGCAACCGTGCCTGAACAGCTTGCAGAACCAATCGCTCCTGAACTCGTGGTCGCTGCTTTTGACTGCGAAATACTTGCAATCCCGGCAGCGCACGATTTCCTCGCGCCGCTCCGTATATGAGCCACCGGAAGAGCTGCCGAAGAACTCCGTGATGTACTCCGCCATCTAATCCACCACCTCCGCCCCGCATCCGGGGCATCTCGCGTAATCGTCCTCGCCCCAGCCGACGAACCTGCGCTCGCCGCACCTCGAGCAGCGGAACCCGCCGCGCGGGTCGATGTTGCGGCACGTCCGCTCGTAGCGGGCGTTCCATGATTCGGGGCTGTCCGCCATCGCGCCGCAGTCCATGCACCACACCGGCGTGCGCCCCGGCTCTGATGCCAGCAGCGACACCGGCCTGCCACCGTCCTTGCAGAACGGGCAGGGTTTCAGCTCGCTCATCCGCTCCCCTATCTCGCCGCATGGAGCACGTCGGCATAGTCGATCCGCGCCTGCTCCAAGTCGATTTCCGTCCACTCGCCGTCGATCCGCTCGGCGAGGAGCAATTCCCTCGTATCGCGGTCGATGTGCAGCCATATCTCGGCTCCCGTTGGCGATACCGTCACCACCGAATCGCACATGCGACCGTCGATGATCGCGTTTCTCTCAATCATCTCGAACTGCATCTTCCGCCATCTCGATTCGCTCGCCGATCCATCGCATCACCGGAACCGCCATCGAGTTTCCGATCGCCTTGTAGCGCGGTCCATCCGGGCATTCCTCGGCGGGTTTCCCGCGCCACGGTATCAGCGTCCAATCGGTTTCGTTGATAATTTGTCCAATACGGCTTTTCGACACTCCGTATCTCTCTGCAAGCTGCCTGTATGAAGTTCCGCCAGCCAAATAGTCGTGTAGAATATGCGTCCTGATTTCCGCTGTAAGTTTGGCTCTGCCATTCTCCTCACCAGATTTATACAGACCATCAGCGCAAGCTTTATGCGAGTTGTTTTCAGGAGTGAGAATTTGCAAATTGGACAACCTGTTATCCGACTTATCGTTATTGATGTGATCTACAACATATCCATCGGGAATTGCCCCGTATGCTGCCATCCATATCAAACGATGCGCTTTGACTTGTTTCTTCTCGCCACCTGCACTTAAATTGATAATCGTATAGCCTGACGGATGAACCATCCCGAGTTCCCTCGGCTTATCAAGTTTCATGCCACCAGGACCTCGTGTCCCATATACCTTTCCGGTATCGAAATCGCATATCACATCGCCATTTGCAAGAGCACACGCTATCAATTCGTCTGTTGTCATCTCCCCACCTTTCAACTCGACAACGCTCGGAAAGCCCTGCAAACGCTCGCATTCGCGCGGCGTCAGCCTCCTGACGATGTACTCTCCCTCCATTCCGTCTCCCTCTTGGTGCTGGAACACGCTCTGCTCGTTCCGAGTGCTTAGGGTGAGACTCGAATCCTCGGAGACGAGTCCTCCCTTTCCCGCCGTGCCGACCGATCCGTCCGGCTTGATGTACGTATCCGCTCCCGTCCTCGTGACGAGCGTGTATGCCGGTTTCCTAGCCATCATCATTCACCATCACCCGAATACCCGACTATCGGAGGGTCTTTGAACATTCTGGCGTTGAGCGTCCCGCTCATCTCGTCGTCGATGGCCGTGTTCGATTGCGTGTCGGCCATGCACATGACGTAGTTCGTGTTCTTCATGCCGGGACTCGCGGACAGCGATTCTGCGACGTTTCCCTCGCCGCCTACAAGACGCACTTCCTCGCGCTGGTTCTGCTGGAACACCACGGGGGTCGCGGATGCTATGTCGAGCGTCGGAGTCACTTCCTCGGAGTGGAGTTTCCCGTTCTGCCCCATGTGGTCGGTTTTCAGCGAGTACGTCGGTGCGATCACGACATGCGGGGACCTGGAATCCTTCACGAGCGTTCCGGTCGGGTCACCGAACTGCGGTTTGCTCGCGTTCACGGGATGCGTTATCTGCGTAACGTCGAACGGCATCACGACGGCTGGATTGTGCCAGTCGGCCACGACAGTAGGAGCGTTCTCCTCCTCGTATCCGATGTTCCCGGCATCCGCTCCCTGATTCCACTTGAACCCGCTCACGCTTCCGCCGCTATCCTCCGCAGCGTCGATCCGAGCGGCTCTGGCAAGGATTTCCCTCTCCTCTCGGCTCGGGTTAAAATCCCAGCGCAGGCCGTCGCGCTCAAATAGAACCTCGACGGGGGGCTCGGCTCCAAGACATCCGACAAGAAACACACGTCTGCGTCGCTGCGCCACTCCGAAGAACTGCGCGTCAAGTATTCGCCAGCATAGACCGTACCCGAGCTCATCCAGGCTTCGGAGCAGGCATCCGAAATCCTCCCCGCTCTGCTTGCCCTTGCCTTTGCCCGGTCCCGAGGAGAGAGCTCCCGGAACATTCTCCCAGACAATCCATCGAGGACGGATTTCTCGTACAGCTCGTACATACTCCCACATGAGTCCGCTTGCCCCGTCGAGTCCATCCCGGTTCCCGGCGATGCTGAAAGACTGGCAAGGGCTTCCTCCGACCAGAACGTCAACTGATCCATGTTCCCCTATCACCTTTTCCCATTCGATTTTCGTCACGTCCCCGAGGTTCGGCACGTCGGGGAACCTCTCCGCGAGCACCGCGCTCGGGAACTTCTCTATCTCCGCGAAGGCCACGGGTTCCCATCCGAGCGGCTCCCATGCCACGCTCGCCGCCTCGATGCCGGAGAAGATGCTGATGTACCTCATCTCCCCCACCTGAACTCGTCGAACTCCATCACTACCCACCATTTGCCGACCTTCTCCAAGCCGGTTCCCTCCGGCTTGATGACGAGGACTCCGCAGTCGGCTCCGGCGTTCTCCTTCTCTCTCGACAACTCCCCCATCCATTTCGCGAGCTCGATACGCTTGCGGTTCTTGACCTCGATGCAGACATCGAGCCCTCCTATGTCGGCCATGATGTCACCCTCGTCGGCGTTTCCGTGCAGGGCGTTCCTTTTCGCCCTGTAGCCGTGGAACTCGAGGTATCTCACGACCGCCGTCTCCGCCTTCGTTCCCTTCTGCTTGCTCGGGTTAGCCATGTCTCCTCCCGTTCGGCCTCGTCGGGTTGAACCTCGCTATCTGCCGCACCGGGCGCATCGTCCACAACGCGATCCACTCGTCGGAGATGTTCTCCCGTTTCCATTTCTCGATCAGAGCCGCCTCCCAGGAATCGAACGGAAGCCATCCGCGCCTCGGTTTCGGCGGATCGACCGGCGCTGGCTGACGGTATATCTTCCCGTTGACCGTCCCCATCATCACCGGCATGTCTCTCCCATCTCGTCGTCTATGACGCGCTCCGCGTAGCTTTCCCAGATGACATCGGAGTGCTCCGCGAGGGCATCCTCGATGCAGTCGGCGAGCGTCGTGAGGAACATGAAGCTCTCGCTCGGGTTGAAGCTGTCCTCGACGAACTTGAATATCGCCATCGCAGCCGCGTGCGACCTCGCCATGTAGTCGAGCATGTCATCCTCGACTATCTCGTGGGCGCAGACGGCGAGGATCATCGCCCGTTCCCTGTCGTGCAGCTCGTCGGTCATCTTCCCTCCCAGCATCCGTCCTCATCGACGGTCCTCTCGCGCACCACGAGGCCGAACCTCGTGCATTCTCCCTCGCGCAGCTTCCCCTTGTAGATGCGGCCATGAGCCGCGAACCCCATAGTCCACTTCGGCTCGAAGTGCCTGCACTCGCCGCAGAAGCGGTAATCCGGGCTTCCGAAGTATTCGGAGTCATCCCTCACGCGATCACCTTCCATTTCGTGACCAAATCGATCTCCCGTAGCGCGATGATCTTGTCGGGACTCCGAAGGGAGCGGAGTATGTACGCTCCATCCCTGTCGCGGGCGACGCACCGGTACTTCGACCATCCCTCCTTCGCCTTGAACGTCCTTCCGACGTACATGTCAGTCATAGAGTCTCCTCAATCCATTCCAGAACTCGTCATCGTGGCAGGGCATCCAGCATTCGCTCTTGCGAGTCCTGCACTCGCCCCTCCACATCCACCTGCCGCGACGCCATTCGAGTTTCAGCCTCCCGGCATGTCTCAATCCGTGGCATCCCTCCGTCCCCGAGCCGCAGAGGGCGAGGAGCGATCCGTCCCATGACTTCTCGCCCCCCAATCCCTTCGGCGGCTCGTGATGGACGTTGACCCCCCATTTGCCGCAGACGATGCAGCAATCGCCGAGCATGTCCGTCATCCGTCCACGTCCTCTAGCAGCTCGGAGAGCGTCATGTCGAGCGCCTCGGCTATGAGGAGCAGGTTCTCAAGCGACGGGTTCACCGTCCCGTTCGCCCATCTGGACACCGCCGATTGCTTCTTGCCGATCTCGTCGGCGAACTCCGTCTGCGTCATCCCCTTCTCCGCGAGCACGTCGCGGAATCTCTGCCAGAACCTCACAGTCCCTTCGCCTCCAATTCGATTTCACGTTGCAGGATGTAGACCCGCTGCTTCCAGAACTCCACGAGCGACCGATCCGCGTCGTAGTTGGCGCGGATGCGGTCGCGCTCGTAACCGAGTGGCGCTACCTCCGCGCTTCCGCGAACCAAGTCCGGGATGAGGGTGACGGGATACCCCTTGTCCATGCGCAGCTCTAGCGTCTTGGCCTCGATCGCCATGCGGTACTGCCGGGTGGCTTCTGAAAGAGCCTCCCCGTTCTCCCGCTCCGATTCGATGGCTTCGAGGTAATGCCGTTGCGCCTGATCCAGCATCGAGTAGGTGTCCTGCATCAGACAGCCCTCACAGTCCAGGTGATGTCGCAGCTAGGACACCTGTAGACGCCGGGAGAGATGCAGTCGTACTCGACGTTGCACTTGGGGCATATCGAGGAAGTGGTTGTCGATGTGGTTGGGTTTTCTTTTTTATTTATTTTTTCTTTTTTATTAGTCTTAGTCTTAGGGTTAGCATTTGGTTCGCCGTTTGGTTCACCATCTGGTTCGCACTTTGGTTCGCTGTTTGGTTGCACCTTTGGTTTGCGTCCTGCTTGCCCTCCGGTTCGACCTTTCATCGCTTGCGACCTGCTGTACCACATCTCTTCTTCCAACTGCGAGTACATGCCCCACTCCGTCCCGCTGAACCTGCCAGCCTGGGACTCGCCCGTGAAGAACGCCTCGATGAGCGCGTATGCCATCTCCGCCCGCTTCTTCTTCGATTTGAGAGCCTTGTTGAGCGTCTCCCAATAGGACTCGAAGAAAAGGAAGGCGAGTTCGTTGCGCCTAGCCATGACTAAAACGGAATCACATCGTTGTTGGACAGATCATCGCTCGCAAGCCAGCTCTGCGCCGTCTCCTGCGCCATCTGGACGCTCTCCTGCGCACGCTCACGCGGCTCCGCAGACTTCGCCGTCATAAGCTCTAGCTCATCGACGATGACTTCCAGCTTCTCGCGTGTGCCGCCGTCCCTCGTGTCGAACTTGCTCCATCGCAGCTTGCCCTCGACGCAGACCTTGATGCCCCTGCGCAGGAATGGCTCCACGTTCTCCGCACGCTTGCCGAAGATCGAGCAATCGACGTAGTTGGGAACGTCCTCCCATTGGTTCGTCTGCTTGTTCAGCTTGCGGTCGTTCGATGCGATCCTGAAGTTCAGCACGCTCGATCCGTTCCTCGTGCTCCGCATCTCGGCATCCCTCGTCAGGTTGCCGCTCAACACCACTCGGTTGATGTTCACTACCTGCCTCCCGTCATGCTCTGCTTGAACTCGCTCCTCGATGCGCTCACGAGGGCGTCGAAATCGTTTGTCTTGGGGTCTTTGATGGCGGCGAGCAGGTATCCGATGTAGCAGCACACGTTGGTCAGTTTCTCAAGCTGATCCACCACGTCCTCGACCGTCGCCGCTCCGAAGAACTCGGCGAGGTCGAAGTCTCCCGCGACCGCTTCCGCTTCCTCAAGCACGTAGTCCAGCTCTCCCGCGAGCACCCTCTGGACGGTCGAGCGCGACACGCTGCACAGCTTCCCTATGTCCGCATGGCACATGTTCGGGAACTGTTCCTTCCTCTCCTTGACTTCCTTGATGGTCGCCGCCGTAACCCTCGGTCCTCCCACTAGAATCTCCTCCCTGACAGGCGGTAGTCCCATCTGCCGCCCTTGACATGTCTCTTGTCGATGATGTATCCATCGCGTTCCAGCTCGAACTTCCTGCCGCCGTACCTGAACCCGGCGTACTCCGCACACTCGCCGTTCGAGTGCCATTCGCCATCGGAGAGCAGTTCGAGCAGCGCCTCCTTGTTCGTCAACTAGACCACCTGGCTCTCGAAATCGTCGGCGAGCTCCTTTAGCTCGTCTGTCGGCCACTCCTTGAGCTCGCGTCCCTTGAGCGCGTTCTGCGCGACCGTCTTTGGGTCTAGGTTCTGCTGCTCGCAATACTGCGCGACGACCCTCCACAGGCGATTCAGAGTCTCCTTGCGGTCATCCACGACGATCACGTCCGGCTCCTCCGTAGCCGCCTGGACAACCGGGTCGTCTGAATCCATCGTGCCGTCGATGGCGAGGAGGTTGCCAAGCGCGTACTTCTTCGCATACGAGCCGTTCGAGCCTGAAACCTGCGACGAGTCCATACCCTTCTTGGAATCCGGCTCGGTCGAGTAGGCGGTCGCGGAGATGGTGTTCTCCACTCCGACGAGCGATGCCGTCGCCTTGCATAGCAACCTCCCGCAGACCTCGATCGGCTCCGTGTTGCAGATGATGGCGTAGCCATCGGGGAGCAGCGGCTTGGTGGCTTGGAGGATCGACTCGGCGCTCCTGTACGGATAGCCGCCAAAGTCGTTCCACAAGTTCTTCGGTACTTTCAGCGCGACCTGTAGGTCATGCAGGACATCGACGATTCCCTTACTCTGCGCCATCTCCGACCTCCCTCACCGGCTCGAAGCTGCTGACCGTGATGGTCGTGTTGCGTTCGAGCTCGTTGTACTTGTCCGCGAAAATCTGCATCTGGCTTTCGAGTTCCGTCATCTGCTCGATGGCGCGTTCGAGTTCGGCCTCGATCTTGTTGCGCTCCGTGTAGAGCTCGCTGTAGTGCTTGAGCGTCGTGTTGTGCCGCTCGGTGAGTTCCTCCAACTCGGCTGTCACGCGCTGCAACTCCGCGAGGACGTACTCCTCGCAATTCCTGTACTCCATTACTCTCCTTCCAAGAGCGGAAGCGAAACCGAGTCGAGCATCCCGGCATCCCTAGCAGCCGCGAGCACCTTCTCGGCGTTCATCCGCTCGCACTTGACGTAATCTGCCTTCTCGACGATCTGGACGGAGACTCCCGGCACTACCTCGCCCGTCTCCTCCCACAGCACCTTGTTCCCGGCAACGACGATGCACTTCTTCCACTCGTCGTCGATGACCTCCTTGACCATCCCGTGCTCGCGCATGAACTCGGCGAACTCATCGCCCCCGCCCACGTACTCCTTGGTCGATGGGCAGTAGAGGTTGATGGTCACGCGCTGGTCGCCGATCTTGACGGTCGCGCCGTCGTTGCCCTCCTCGTAGAGCTGCGCCTTGACCTCGGCTGCGAGCTCCTTCTTCGCCTTGCCCGCTACGGAGTGGACGGCGGAAACCAGGACTAGCTGCTGCTTCTCGTTCACCAACCCACCCCCATCACGATCACAGCCGCAAGCGGCAGGACTATGACGGCGAATAGAAAAATCGCCTCGTTTCTGATACAATCCGAATAGCCGTATTTGCGTCGCGGCTTGCGCCTCGGATAACCGGGGCGCTCTCTTTTGGTGTCGGCTGTCACCTGACGCCTCCTTCCCTCATCCACTTGACGAGGACTTCCTCCTCGATGCGCCACTCCCGGCGCTTCCTGCTGCCGAGGTTGCACGCTGGAAGCTCGCCCGACTCGCATAGCTTGTAGATCGTCTGCTGCGAGCAGTTCGCGATCTTCCGCGCTTCCTCGACGGTCAACCAAGTCAATTCCCCTCCTCTCCTGCGAACCGGCACGGACACGGACGACGGGGCGGGTTTCACCACAAAAGAAGGGAATGGGACAGAAGGAGCCGAGGGTCAGATACGAAAGGAGGATTGGCTCGCCCTCGGTAGATATGTCTGCACGAGGAGTCCCCGTCGCCCGCGTCGGTGCCGGTTCTTCGATTGTCAAAGTGCCTTGTTAGGCGGTTCTCTTGTCGGTACGGTCGAGCAGGTAGTCCACGGAGCACCCGCAAAGGTCGGCGATCTTGCAGAGGACGGACACAGGAGCCGTGGAAACATCCGCCTCGTACTTGAAAAGCGCAGACGATGAGATGCCGACGTTCTCTGCCATCTGCGCTTGCGTGAGTCCGATGCGGACTCTTTCAGATGCCATGTTCTTAGCCATTTCACCTCCATTCGTTGCACAAGTCTCGTGTAGTTGATACTGATATTACACTATTCTCGTGTATTTTCAAGAAAAATTTGTGTAGTGGGTTAAAATTTCCACAAATATCGGAGAATGGAGGTGGCTGATGTTCGAGAACAACATCGGTGAGGCTAGGAGAGCATACGCCGTGACAACCGAATCGGGGAAGTTCACACAGGAGGATGCTGCGCGTGCGATCGGCGTCGCTACTGGCACATACCGTAATTGGGAGCAGGGAATCGGGAAGGGTTTGAAGGGCGAACAGCTCGCGAAGCTGTCCGAACTCTACGGAGTGACGGTTGACTACCTTCTCAAGCGAACCGACAGGCCGCGTGCCGAATTTGTCATCGACGCGAGGGCGACGGCTCCCCTCAAACCAGACGAGCGCGAGCTGCTGGAACTGTACCGCTCCCTTGATGTGAGCGGACGCGAGATGGCTCTATGCGCGATTAGGGGCATGGCCTCGCATGAAGATACGAGTCGTGTGGCGGAGGGGATAGCATGAGACGCTTGCACGGCTCGATCCAGAAGAAGGGAACCGACCGCTGGCGCGTGTTCGCGACGATCCGCGACGACGAGGGGCATCCGCACAAGCTGACCGCCACCGTGAGCGGCACGAGGGCGGACGCGGAGTTGGAGTTGGAGCGTCTGCTCGGGACGGACGGCATGAAGCGCGACCGCCGATTCTCCGAGTTGGCGGAGCTGTACCTGGCTGACGCGGAGCGGAGGGTGTCCAACGGCACTCTCGCCGAATCGACCCTCGCCGGATACCGCTCGAAGCTCACCAAATCCATTCTCCCGGCTTTGGGGCGCGTCATGGTATCTGACATCACACCGGCGCGTGTGACGCGATTCATCGCCAGTCTTAACAAAGATGCACCGGGGACGTTCAGGGTGTTGAGAACCGTCCTGAATTGGGCATACCGCAACGGGTACATGCGCGACCGCGTGTGCGATCGCGTCGAACCGGTCAGGCAGAGGACGGGAGCCGTGACCATCGAGGATGTCTACACGTCAGACGAGGTTGCGGTCATCCTGAATCATCCGATGGACGTGGAGCTGAAAACCGCCGTCGTGATAGCGTTGTCCTGCGGGTTGAGACGCGGCGAGATATGCGCCCTTGAGTGGACGGACTACGACGGCGAGACGATCCACGTCAGGAGGTCGTGGGGCAAGGACGCTCCCAAGACGCCGAACTCCGTCGCCCGCCTCATCGTGCCGAAGTGGGCGAGAGACTGGCTCGACCCGCTGCGAGACGATGGCCTCATAATCGGCTTGGAACCCAATCAGGTTACGGAGGCATGGCGTCGGCTATGGTTCACTTGGAGCCATGACGCGAGGGATGAAGCGCCGCCCGTTCGCTACATTCCATTCAAGAACCTGCGGCACACATCGCTTAGTATGGTGTACGAGGCGACGCACGACATCAAGGCGACTTCCAGGAGGGGACGGCACGCATCGACGTACATCACGGAGCGGTTCTACGTCCGCGCCAGCGATGCCGTGGATCGCCGATGCGCGGATGCACTCGACGAGACGATGGGCGAGGGATTCGCGGTGTCCCGTTAATGGGACAGGGAAGTGTGCTAAAGTGTGCTAACTGTAGACGGCTGCGGGATTTGCACGCTTTGTAGGATTTGTAGGATTTGCAGGTTTACCGGGGAAAACGTCGGTTTTGGGCATCTACCGGGGGGAAACGGGAAACGGGACAACCCGCTCTCATAATCCCTTGGTTGCAGGTTCGAGTCCTGCTGGGCCCACCATAAAACCCCCGGTAAACCCGCATTTTCGCGGGTTTTCTGCTTTCCAGGCGGGACTCCGTGTGTGCTAAAGTGTGCTAACTTTTCCAGCGATCCGCGATTTCCGCGATCTAGTACACGTAGACCAACTCATACGAGCCGTTGTAGTAGCAGCCGGGGGACGTGGTGCGGTTGCCGCTCGACGTGAGCGTGAGCGTGCCGTTGGAGTACGTCGCCGTGTAGCCGGTCTGCACCTGCTCCGTCTGCCTCGTGCTGCCCATCCTGAATAACCTGCCCTGCACCGTGTAGCTGCCGTTGGACAGGTAGCCGCGCATACTATCCACGTAGTAGTACGTGGTGCTCGATGATGTCATGGTGAACGTGGCCTTCAGCGCGAACATGATGGGCTGTCCCGACAGGCTTGCGAAGGCCAGCGACGATGGCCTGTTCGATGCGGTGACCGATTTGGTGGCCACGGTCGCTCCCCCGCCAGACGTGGGCACGTTGACGGTGGCGGTGGCGTACTGGCTAACGTCGAGCGACTGCCCGGAGCCGGTGTTCGAGGTGATGGCGATGTTCCCGGTCGGGATGATGTACTGCGAGGGTATCGCCTCCACGGTGACGCGCTTCAATGCGTCGTAGCCGCTGTCGGCGGTGACGGTCTGCGCGGAGGTCGTCGGCGTGACGGTCTTGCTCTGGTAGTTGCCTCCGCCGATGGCGTAGACCAGCTCGTAGTATCCCGGCTGGTGGAAGTAGCCTCCGCTGCTAGTCGATTGCGAGCTGATGGTCAGCGAGCCGTTGCTGAACGATGCCGACCAGTGCGCGGTCGCCTGCGAGCCGCTGCCCATCTCCATGCCGTAGATTGAGCTGCCGTCGAACGCGACGACGTGGGCGCGGGTGTAGCCCGAGGACGTGCCGATGTTAGACGTGAAGATGCACGCCCAGCACTCCGGCTCGTCGGAGATTCCCGTGAACGTGATGCTCGTGACTCCCGAGCCGACCTGCACCTGCTCGCTGGCTATCGTGCCGCCGCCGTAGGTGTAGCACAGGATGTACTCGGCTGCTTGGAAGCTCGCGCCGCTGCACGTGACTGTCAGCGTGCCGTTGCTGTAGCTATGAGAGAACGCGCTGCCGTCGTAGGTCATCTGCGCGTTGGACGTGTTCGTGATGTACTGGCCTATCGTGCTGGAGCCATCGAACGCCACCGCCGCGACCTTGTACGGTGCGGCTCCCGTGGCGAGGTCTGCGCGGCACACGACCGAGAAGCTGGTCGGCTCGCCCGCCAGCCCGGTGAACTGGATGGACGACGACGCGCTCGCCGGTGTCACGTCCTTGGTATCGACGTGCAGCTCCGGCGTGCCGCCGCTGACGTTCACCACGACCTCGGCGAGGTTGGTTACGTCGTAGGTGTCGTTCTCGGTGATGGATTGCGAGCCGCTGACCAGCTCGGAGGCTTGAACCGTGACGGGAGTCCCCACCCACGTCTCGGTACCATAGCACCATCCCGCGCTTACCCCATCGGCTTGCGGGGTGATGGTCATGGCATGGTTGGAAACGGTTCCCTTGACGGCTGATGCCGTCCATGTGGAGCTTGACAGCTCATACCAATCCGGGTCGCCGGTGTAGTATCCCTGCGGGACGCACACGTAGTTATCGACCATATACACGTCGGTTTCGTCCCTGCGCGTGATGCCGCTGCCGACGTAGCTGCTGGAGATGGCGTTCACCGTGACCGCGCCCTCCATCATGTAATTTCTACTACCGATTGTCTGCGAGGACTCGGTCGGGGTGACGGAGGTATTGTCGGGGACAGCTCCAAACGTAACCGCATCTCTGTATGCGCTTGTCCCGTCCTCGATGAATCCGGGAGTCCCCAGCTCGTTGTTCGTGTCTATCGTGGCGTAAGGCTGGTATCTCCATTTCCGCACGCCGCCTTCGGTGAAGAACCCGTATGTCGAGTCAGCGACCATCTCGCCCTGCGGCACCGTGGTCTCCACGCTGCTCAATCCGTCGTAGCCGCTGTCCGGGGTGTCGGTGAACGTCCCGGCTGCGGTGATGGTGCGGGTCTTGGCTTGGAGGACGGGTTCCGCCGAGCCGCCCGTCTGGATGCCCTCGACCGTCTCAACCAGCTCGTCGAGTGTCTGCGGCACGCGCTTGCCCGCCTTGATGCCGATGGCGTTGGCGAGCGCGTCCAGCTTACTCTTGAGTATCACGACGTTCATAACCGCTTATCCTCACAATCTCGTCCCAGCCCTCGTCCAACGTCGGCGGCTCGAACAATGCCGAGCAGTTGCGCGTGATGAGCGTGCCGCGCCCCCTGTCCTCGCGTTCGATGCACGTCTCCAATGGCGTGTCGAGCCAGATGCACAGCTTGGCTCCCCTGTATGCGTTCGCCAACTCCCTGCGCTGCGCGTGGTGCAGGTACACGCCCTCGACGCAGATGTCCCCGTCTGCTTGCGATACCATGTCCAGCGCCGTTTTCAGGCGGTTGCGCCCTTCTAGGTCGTCTAGGTGCACGACGTTCCTAGCCCACCTCTCGGAGAAGGTGGTCTTGCCGGAGTTGGGTATGCCGCAGATTAGCGTGAGCATGCTAGTCGAAGTAAATGCCGACATTGCTGATGGTGTCGCCCGATGTCCAATCGACGCTGAACCTGCCATCGACAATTCCGTAGGAATTGTAGAACGTGCCGTAGAAGATGATGTCCGAGCTGTCGAACAGATAGATGGCGATGGCGCTCGTGCTGAACCAGTTGTTCATCGCCTCGTCGCATACCCTCACGAGGATGCTGGGCGGGGTGTCGTCGTTGAGCAGCGACAGGAGAGAGGCGTGGTTTCCCGAGACGATGGTGCCCGAGAACGTCGAGCTGCCCGACTCGCGGTGGATGTACACCTCCGCGTCGTATCCTCCCCCGCCCGAGGCCACGCCCTGCTCCAGCGCGTTCAGCCGCTCGGCGGTGATAACGTCTCCTACCGTCCATGTGTGGGGTGTGTAGCTCATGTTTGCCTCCTAGTCGAACGGGTCGTTGACCTCGATGCCGTTGGCGGTGATGTTGACACTCGCGCAGCCCATGGGCAGGAACGTGTTGATGTCTCCGCTCTCCAGCGTGGCTGTGTCATAGTACGTGGCCACCGCGACACCTATACGCTCGCCGTCCTCGAAAGCGCTCCAAGAGAGCACGGGCAGGTTGCACACGAATCGCTCGCCATTCGTGTCCCCGTTGTCCGCGTATGCCATGATGGACAGCGGCTCGCCTGACATGGCCTTGGCGTAGGCGGCGGCGAATGTGCCGGATTCCAGCGTCACGTTCCCGTCGAGGATGTTGTCCGGGTTATCGCATTTCAGCACGAGGTCGTACCCGCCCCCACCGGATGCAGCGCCCTGTTCAAGAGCGTTCATCTTGGCGGCTGTCACCACCTCGCCGGATGTCCATGTGTGCGGTGTGTAGCTCATGTCGCCTCCTTACGCGACCACGGTCGAATCGACCGCGCCGTGGTTGATTTCCAGCACCGTGCCCGAGACCGTCGTCCATGCGTAGCCCGTGCCCACGGTCGCCGTCCCGACGATGCACGAGCTGCTGCCGTAGGCGAGCTGGTTGCCGTCCGCCATCGTGCCCGTCACGACCGCGCCAGATGCGTCGTGCGCCGTGACCCCGGAGAGCATGTCCGAGGCCGTCACCGTGTCGGCGGTGAGGTCTATCAGCGTGGTCGATTCGTAGACGACCTTGTTTATGTAGGGATTGATCGCCATTACGCCGCGCTACCCGCGATTACGACCGTCTTGCCGCCCTGCGCGTTGTCCGTCTCCGTGTACGGGATCGCGTAGACCGTGACCTGCGTGATGTAGTCGAGGCTAAGCGATGCAGCCGTGATGACCTGCTGCGAGCTCGTCGGAGTCGCCGTCGCAGGTCCGACCGTGGGCTGCGACTCGGGAACGAGCGTACCCTCCACCCCGAGGATGACGACGCCCTCGCGGATGTTGTTTGCGCTAAGGTTCGATGAACTCGTCGAGTCGATGACGGCCTTGCCCGCGCCGGAGTAGTAGCCAGCCGGGATCGACGTGCCGGACAATCCCGTCACGGTGACGTTGTTCGAGCCGTTGTTCACCATCGAGCCGGTGATGACGTTTCCGTTGACGCCCGCCTTCTTGCCGTACAGAATCTCTCCGGCGACGGCATCCATCGCCGACGTGTCCATGTCGTAGGTGCAGGAGCCCTGCACTCGCTGGCCGGTCGCGAGGTGGAAATACTTGCCGGTAAGGACATCGGTCGCGACCGCCGTGTCCGTCGTGAGGTCGATGAGCGTGTTGCCATCGTACACGACCTGGTTGACGTAGGGATTGCTTGCCATTTGAGCCTCCTTTAGCTCGCTATCGAGACGGTGTATCCCCCCGCCTCGTTGGTGGTCTGCTGGTATGGAATCTCGGTGACGGTAACGTCATCGAGCATCGTTTTCGCCTTGGTTCGGAGCACCTGCTCCGAGGTCATGGGGACGACGGTGTAAGCGCCCTCGTAGGGATCGCCCGTGACCATGACGATCGCGGAGGATATGGTGACGGAGAAGTCCTGCTCCCTCGCCTCCACCCGGTAGCGCGGCTCGGTGATGACGGCCACGTCGCCGCTTCTGCGAATCTCAATCGTCATGCCCGCTCCTCATCCTCCGCGTAGGTGTCCACGATCCGCGCCGTCCCGTAGCACATGCGCACGTTCTCGCCGCCCAGCATCTCGACGATCATGTCCCACGGGGACTTGCCGACAGGGAGCCCCTCGGAAATCTCCGGGGTGATGGCGACGTGGATGCCCTGCGAGCTGCAAGTGCAGCACTCGTCGAGGACGTAGTTGGCCTTCTTCGTCTGGATCGCCATGCGAGCCGTCGAGTTGCTGTGATCGACGACGTTGCCCTCGGAGTCCTTGTGGACAACATCGAAAACCAGGCTCGTCGATTGCGGGATGGTCAGATTGACCTCGGCCAGACCGTTGCTTCCGATTTCCATAGCTTCACCTCACTCTCCCGATTGTCCGCTCCATGTCACACTCTTTTCGCCCGGAATCCGTCCACCTTCTTGCCGTTACCGGCAAAAGTGTCCTTGCTGCCCCCCGTGTCCTTGTTCCCAACCATGTCGGGAAGCCATCCGCCGCCGATGACGTGGACGGCATAGCGGCACGAGGAGTCATCGACCTGCACGGCGATGATCGGCGAGCCGTCGCCCGCGCAGCCTTTGTTCAGGTCGGCGGTGTCGTACTTCGACACCCACGGGAGCCAGCCCTTCGCGGTCTTGACGCGGTAGCGCTTGACCCCCTTGATGGCGATGTAGCCGATGGCGTTGCCGTATGTACCGGCGTAGGACTTGTTGCCCGTTACCTCGGCGAGCCATTTCTTCGACCCGTAGAGGCGGACGCGGTACTTGACCTCCGTCTTGGTCGTGCTCGTGCTGGAAGAAGGCTTGGAGGGTGTCTTTCCCGTGATGGCCTTTGGGAAGTCCTTGTAGACGTTGTTCACGTCGCACTTGCCGGACACTCCCGGCACGGTCCCCTTCGAGGAATACTGCCAGATGTCGTACTTCTTCGTGACCGGCTTGTAGGACGGCTGACCGTTGTCCACTCCATAGCGGGCGATCCATTTGGTGTACTTGTCGCCGACGCGGTTGATGAGATGCTGCTGCCAGTACGAGTCTCCCGAGTAGATGCCCGCCCAATATCCGGCCTTCTCGATGGCGGTGCAGAACGCCTTGCAGGCATCTCCCGCGACGTTGCCGAGCGACACTTCCTCGATGTCGTAATAGATCGGATAGCTCAACTTCCGACCCTTGACGAGATTGAGGCATCTCTGCGCCTCCGTCTTGGCCTGCGTCGCGTTCTTCGCCCGTGCGTACCAGTACACGCCATACGGGATGCCGAGTGACTCGCACTTCTTCGCACGGGACTGGAACGTGGGATCGACGATGCCGGAGATGTTGTTGTCACCGCATTTGAGGATGACGTGCCAGCCAGCGGCCTTGACCTTCGCGAGATCGACGTTGCCGTTCCAATGGCTCAAATCCACGAGTTTCGCCACGACGGTCGCGTTGGCCTGCGAGACAGCCGCCGTGTACGTCTTGTTGGTGCCGACGTAGACCGCCGTGTGTCCCTTGCGCCAGAGAACGTCGCCGGGTTTGAGGGAACCGGATGCGTAGGCGATGACGGTGAAGCCGACCTTCTTGAGCGCCTCGACCTCGTTGCCGGTGTATATGTCCATCGAGACTTTGTATCCAGCGGAGTTGACCCAGACCGACACGGCGGCGGAGCAGTCCGTCTCCACGTCCGTCTTGATCGCCGAGATGTCCCAGCCAAGTTTCTGCGCGGCCTTGAAGAACGTCGTGCGCTGCGATTGGTCGTATCCGATGTGGTCGTTCGCTGCGGTGGCGTATGCGGCCTTGACGATCTTGTCCGCGTTCTTGGGCGGGCGCAGGATGTAGGTCCAGCTCCCCGAGCTGGTAAGCGAGTGTACCGTTATCTCGCTGCCCTGATCTCCGGCCTTATCGCCGGAGACGCGGTTGTTCGACCCGATGCGGGCGGCTACGACGTACTTAATCGCCATCGTAGACCTCCTCATCGACTTCGGGGAGTCCCGTGGCGAAGCTGGTGAGCAAGGAGACGATTCCGGCCAGAATCGCGGTTCCCGCAACGGCGTACCAGCCTACGTCGGTGATGCTCACGCCCACCGGGATCATGGCGATTGCGGTTTGCGCGACCGTGCGGAGGGCGCGGATGCCCGCCGCCTTGAGAAACGATTTCCAGTTCATTCCTTCACCTTCCTCACGTCATCGAGAATCCAGACATCATCTTCATCGAGCTCATGGAACAGCGTCGCCACCGTGCCGTTGCCCCCGAGCCGCGTGTACGCCTGGAAGGACTCGTCCAGCTCGGCGCGTCGCTCGACCGTCATCTTCTTCTGCTGGACGTGGTATTTGTAATAGGCATCCACGATCTGCGTGCGGAGCAGAACCCTCATGCCCTGCTCCATCGCGTCATCGTGCGTCTGCTTCTTTCGCATCGTCGCGCCGACGTACCCGACCACGCCCGCGAGTACGGCGGTTATCACCCATTCGATTGCGTGAATCATGTATACCGACATGCTCCCCACCCCTTAACTGTTCTTGACGTAGAGGACTTGCGCCTCGATTTTCGCGGTCGAGCTGGTCGCCGTCGATGAGTTGTTCCTGACCGCGAACTGAATGTGCGTTGCGTCGGTGAACCTCATGCAGTAGACGGAGAGCGCCGGTGCGCCGTTGATGTAGTAACCGCTTATGGCGATTGCCTTGTATCCGGTTTTCGCCACGCTCCACGGCGAATTGTCCGTGCCGACCCATGCTGTGCCGCCGTTGGCTGCGACGCTGCCGATGTTGCTGGATGTGACAGTCTTATACGAGAAGAAGGCATTAAGCTCGCTTCTCTTGAGGAAGTAATCTATAGTCCCCCAACTGCCGACCGTATACGGCTGATACGCGAGGTTGCCGAGGGATGATAAGTAGACTCTGTGTAGCGGCTGCAATCCCATCAGGTCATCGTGCTCGTTGACGAGGAAGAACAGGGTATCACTTGCATCGAGGTATAGGTCGAGTTCGCCCTCGCTATCCCTGCCAGCCGTAGAGCCGATTCTGAAATGCCCTCGGTCGGTTTTCACTTCTCCATCGACCTCGACGTTCATGTTCGCGACTTCGAGGGTGTCATCCTTCGTGGCCTTCGTGCCGAACGCGATGCCATGCCCGCCTGCGAGAACGTCGATTGTCCTGAACGCGGCTGCGACGTATGCGACCGCGCTGGATGACCCTCCGGGGGAGTTCAGCGATATTGAGACGCTGTACCTCTCATCGACATCGAACCCGCCCGAAATGGAGATGAGCCAACCGGCATCCCAATAGAACGGGGTTGCGGAAGTGCTCTTGCTCGTGGTCTGCGTCGCGCTCGGCGAGTAGGTCGCGTTGTATATCTCGGTTTCGCCCTTGAACATCTGCTCTATCGCGAGCGACACCGTGCCGGTCGAGCTGCTTCTGACAATCCCCCATGCGCGGACGTAGATATACGAGCCTTCGTCGCTCTCGGTCGAGTATTTCCCGTTCGACCATGTTCCCTGACCCGTGCAGCGAACCATGTACGTGTTGTAAACCGCACTAGACATTTGCATCTCCAATCCATTGTAATGTCAGGTTCCCGTCGCTGTTCTCAAACCAGCGCCAGCTTCCGAATGTGATGCCCTCTGTGGCGAACACCCTCGTCGTGAAAAGCGTCGATAGACCGCCCTCGTCTGCCGCGATGTACGCGATGGACTGCCCCGCGCTGTCCTTGAGCGCGAGCTCGGTTGGCGTGATGGCGATGTGCGTCTCCGTCTCTCTGCCGATGCTGACGTTCGCGCCGTAGCTGCCGACGATGCCGCCTTGCGGGTCGTAGACGCTCATACCGGCGTTGGATAGGAGCACCTTGTAGCCGTTGTTGTCCTTGACGACATAAAGGCCGTCATCCGTGAGAGCAAGGTGGGCGGATATGTAGTTTGAAACCGCCTCGTCGATGCTGTCGATTTCGTAGTAGTGGTTCGTCGATGGGTTCCCGGTCGGCGATACGACGTATGTGTAGACATACGGGTTTTGAGCCGTGCCGGAGCCGCTCCTGGTGAAGTAGAACTTGCCAGCGACGACCTCCGTGTCTGTCGATGCCTTGTAGGTCGCGTGCTCGGAAATCCACGAGAGAACATCGACTACCTGCTCGACGATGCCTAGCTGCGTCAAAGCGTCGTTGGCGGCTGTATTCGCCGTGTTCGCGCTCGTCTGCGCGTTAGCGGCTGCTGTAGCGGCGTTGTTTGCGCTCGTCTGGGCATTTGAAGCAGCCGTGGCAGCGTTGTTGGCGCTCGTCTGCGCGTCAACTGCTGCTACCGCCGCTGCATCTGCGCTCGTCTGCGCCTCGTTAGCGGCCTCGTATGCCCTCGTAGCGTCTCCCATCGCCCTGCTCGCGTGCGAGATGGCCGTTTCAGCCGTCGAATCGTCTGTTGAGGGCGATGTGACGTTGCCCGTGATGCGTGCGCTGCCCCCGCCGACCTCGACCTCGACCGTATCGCCGGGTTTGGATGCAACCGTGACCGTCCGGCATGGCGTGTCGGTCGATGCACCGGCCAGACGCACCCAAACGGAGCCGTCCTTGTCGATCCTCGACACCGTTCCGACCGTTTTCGACGATCCGGGGCGGTTGGAATCGACCTTCATGTCGAGAACGGACTCGAAATCATCCAGAATGTTGCCGTCGATCGTCATGCAACCTCCTCGATGCCTGATTTCTCGTCTATCTCGATGCCCTGCGTGAGCGTGAGCGTCTGCGACATCACGCGGAACGAGCCGTCGATGCCGTATCCGGGGATATGCGCCCGCAGGATGTCGAACGGCACGACGCCGGGATGGTACTCGCGCTTGTAGGTGTACTTCATCGAGGTAACGGTGCGCTTCTCCTTGAGCATCCGCCTCGCATACGCCTGTAGCGACTCCCCGTTGACCTTGGAGGGCGAGGAATCGACCTCGACGATCCTGCGACCCCTCGAAACCGTCGATGTCCTCGACGCGGGATCGTCGTTGACGGCCTCCGCCTTCTGCTCGCCGTCGATGGCGACGTAGACGTTGGGGACGGACGCGATGCCGGACTCGTAGCCTATCTCGGGCATGATTATGTCCGTCGCTATGATGGGCGCGTCGTCGTGGGGAGCTGACGGCTTCTCGCAAATCCTTATCGTGCCGTCCTCCGCTATGCGGATGCACCATCCAGCGGCGTTCAGGATCGCCCACACGCCCTCGATATACGATGCCCCGAGGTCGTAGACGATGTTGTCGGAGAGCTTGAAGCCGCCGACAGCCTCGACCGGTGCCTTGCACACCGATGACAGGATGCGAGCCGCCACGAGCGCCCCGTCAGCGCCCTTGGGCGCGTAGGAGCCGTGGTCGAACCGCTCGTCCGCCGCTGGTTGCAGGACGGACAGTCCGTTGAGCGTGGCGGTGCGCAGCCCACGGTTCATCTTGCCCGACCCCTCGTTGAGCAGGACGGTCGCGATCGGTATGACCTCCGTGCCGCCGTCCTGCGTGCAGATGGCCTCGATGCGGTGGTATCCCTCCTCGAACACCGCGTCCGTGTCGAGCTCGACGGATGCGGATTCGAGAAGGGGCACGGAATCCGTGCAATCCCTCGATACGGTTGCGGAGACGACGCCGGTCAGCTCGGAGACGGACTGCCAGGTGGCCTCATCGACGCGCATCACGCGCCATCTGGCGGTGTATGGCCTTCGGAAATCCATCACGCCTCCACTACTGGTTCTGCCATGAACGAATCGGTGAGCCCGATCTCCGATGCGTCGATGGAGACGGAGATCGCCATGTTGTTGACCTCGACCTCCATCGAGCCGAGGTTCGCGTTCGAGCAGTACGCCATGCCCTCGGGAGTGCGCACGAACACCGGACCGGCGTACCTGGCCATGTCCATGAGCGCCTCGCGCTGCTCGACGGAGCGAATCTTGATGAGGTTCGTCGAGAGCGACCCCTTGTGCTCGATCGCGGGCGACCAGAAGCCTCCCCTGCTGCCGTCCGCGTGAACGCGGTCGCCGAAGTCCTTGGAGAACGAGTCCCCACGGGAGATGTCGTAGGGCAGCTCGACGCTGTTCTCATCCCAATCGAGACGCAGCGACCCGCAGGTGAGCTCGTACCCGATGTCGGAGAACTCCATGTCGCCATCGGCGGTTCGCAGGACCGCCCTGTAGCGCAGCTCGGCATCCGAGTGGCGGCTCTTGAACGGCGCGTAGGTGTCGATGATGCTAGAGCCGAACGCACGACCGGATGCGATGAGGTACTTCCCGCCAGGAGTTACCCGGTACAGGTCGAGCACGTCCGTCTGCGACGCGCCCGTGGGAGCGGGGACTGTGATGGTCGCGGATCGCGCCGTCTCGTTGACCGTGACGGTTCCGTCAGGTGCGACCGCCTGATGCGCCCACTTCACGGAGAACAGCGCGGGCGCGAGGTCGGCGGAGAGTCCGGTGGCCTCGTCTGTCAGCGAGCATCTCACGCTGTACCCGCACCAATCGCGGATGTCGATGGCCTCCGATGCGGACATCGCCCATGCGGTGCCGGTGTACTCGTAGTAGCTTGAAAGCCCCTGCTGCGTGGGATTATCCACTTTCGTGTATACGTTCCCGCTCTTGGTGTAGTACGTCTTGGTCGGGTTCACGGTCGTGTCGGTTGTCCGTGCGTAGCTGGTCGATGTGCTCGGCGGTTTCAGTTGGGAGCCGGAGAAAGCCGCGCTCCAAACGACCTCGCCCTCCGGTTGCGCCTCGTGCATCTCGTCTGCCGCCGCTCCGTCCGCTACCACGGCGATGATCGCAGATGGCGACTTCGTTGACGTGGTGAGGATGACCTCAAGCGGCTGCGCCGTCACGACGAGCGACCCGTAGGTGGGACTCGACGAGCTGGAATCCTGCGTGCCGGTTACGGACACGGTGCCGGTCGGTGCCTCCGCCACGAGGACGGTGGTGGTCGGGGACGCCACGCCCGTCACGCCGTCCGTGGAGACGAGGACGGAGATGGTGTGCGAGCCGAGCGTCATCCCCTCCGTGGGGATCGCAGCCGCACCGTCCGCGCCATCGACGGTGTGACCGCCGCTGCTATCGGTTGCGGACATGGCCACCCCATCGACCATGACATCCGCCCATTGTTGCGGGGAGTCGGAGCCGAACGTCCACTCGACCGGAATCTCGTCACCTGCGACGACCGCGCCGGGAGCGGAAACCGTCACGTTGTCGGGCGAGTCGTAGGGGATCGCCATGACAGCATCGGAGAGCCCGCTGTACGTCTTGTTGCCATCGGAGTCGAGCGTGTAGCTCTTTGCCCGCACGTACACCGGCTCGCCCGTCTTGAGCCCGTAGATGGTGGCCGTGGCCGACTGGTTCGACCCCCAATCAACGTCGAGCGGGGAAAGGGACTCGTTTGATTGCCATGCGTCCTCGTGGACGCTCCAAGTGAGCTCGACGCCATCGACGGACGCATCAGTCCACGAGACGGGGACGATGATGCTCTCGCCGTCCCTGCCGTTCGCGATGGTGCCGATCGTCGGAGCGCCGGTCGCGCCCGACGAGTCCGGTCCCTTGATGCAGGTGGCATCGGCGGGGACGCCGTACTGGATATAGCCGTCCTTCTCCGCTACGATGCGATACCATGTGCGCGTGTCTGCATCCGTTGACTTGCCGTCCGCCCAAGTGTCCATGAAGCCGGTACACTCGCCGGTTCCCACCGCGCCGCTGACATCGGCCCATCCCTGCGCCGTCGAAGCCTCGACCGGAGTCGATGCGTGCGAGTCCTTGAGACGTTGCAGCTTGAGGGTTTCCGGCCATATCTTCGTGCTGCCGTCGAGCAGCTTGCCAGCGTCCAGCACGGGGACGAAAACGGATGCCGTCGAGTACACCCCATCGGTCGCGAAAACGATCGCGATGTTCTTCTCGTCGCATACCGGGACGTTTGGATGGGCGATGTAGTAGGTTGCCGATGCAGCCCCGCTCCTGCCGCGCCATCCACGGCTCTGCGCGGATGCGGTCAGCTTCTCGAACTGGCCGGTGGTGAGCGCGTCGGCGTTGGGGATGAGGTACGACCACGAGCGGTTCGTCGATGTGCTGGGGCTCTTGTCCAGGAGCACCTTCGCGCCCCCGCTCTCGACCGTGCCGCTGCGCTTGAGCGTGAGGATGGTGTCGGTGCGCTGCTTGGGGAGGTTCGCCTCGTTGGATGCCTTGGCGGTGGCCGTGACCTTGTTCGTGGCCGCGTCGAACTCGATCTCGACGGTCGGGACGGCTGGCGATGCGAGCTTGAACGTGGCCGATGCGGTCGGTCCCTTCCCCTTGTTGTTCTTGGCGTATATCTCGCAGGTGACGGACTTGAGGAAGTGGCCGTTCGGGTCGCTCTTGGGATAGAGCGCGTTTAGGATCGCCGTCGTGAGCGTGAATGTGCAGGAAGTGGAGGATGTTCCCCAATCGTATGTCTTGGCGTATGCCTTTATCTCCTTGCGCTTGCCGCTCACGAGCTTGTCAACGGTGGCGTAGAAGTGGATGTGGATTTTCTCCCAGCGCTTGTTGTTCGAGTCCTTGGTGGCGCTCGAAGGGACTTTCCACGTCGCTTTGAAATCGTTGTTGGTCCGCTTGATGGAGAGTCCCGTGACCTTGGTGTCAGGTTTCGCCGATATAGCTACGGTCGCCATGCTATCCCTCCATCAGAATCTTGCGCCGCAGAGCGCGTGTGAGGTCTGTCGCCATCTGGTTCGCGTCCGCGCCCGCGCTGTAGTTGAGCGAGACGCTCACGTTGACGTTGTTGCCCGAGCTGTAGGTGTTGAGCCCAGCCGCGATCTCGCGTGCTATCGGGACCATGTACTTGCGGTTCGTGAGCGGGATGACGCTGCGGTCATCGACCCACTCCGCGCCCGCCTCGCCGACGAGCCCGATGTTCGTCATCGTCGGACGCGACACGACCTGCCCGTTGAGGGCGCGTCCGCGTGCGTTCTTCACGACAGCTCCCGTGGCAGACCCGGCTTTGGATTTCACGGTGAACGTCGCGTTCGCAATCGAGGTGAGGGTCGTCGCTAGTGAAGCCACCTTCGCAAAAGCGTTCCCCGTCGCATCGACGGAGAAGCTCTTGGAGTTGATGGAGCCGATCGCTGTGTTCAGGTCGTTCACTTCGCCTATCGCCGTGTTGATGGTGCCACCGTCATCGACCGTGAAGCCCTTGTCCTCGATCTTCTTGCGGTCGATGTCGCTGATGTGCTTGTTTACGATGATCGAGTTGTCCTTGAACTCGACATCCTTTGGGTCTATGTCTGTGTCGTTGAGAACCTCGATGGCAGATTGCACCTTGGCAACGTCTCCGCCGAACGCAGCCCACATATCCGAAATCTGCGGGGCGGTCAAGCCGGACTTCTCCGCGAGGTCGGCCATCTTGAGAGCCGTGTCATCCAACTCGACGCCCGCGTCCTGCAAGCCCTTGATGAGCGATGGCATGTGACCATCCCAAGCATCTGCTATCTTCTCGACATCATCTGCCGATAGGTCGGATACATCATCGAACGTGATGCCGAGCGCTTTCATAACGTCAGCCATATCACCTGCGCCGACCTCCAAATCGGACAGCTCGGAGCCTATGTCCCTGTATTTCGTGAGAACACCCTCGATCGAATCGGATGGGGCATCGAACGCAAAGGCGGTGTCGTTCCACATACGGGCAGCTTCGGAGTTCTCCGTATATGACACCGTGAGTTCATCTACATCTTCTCTAAAATCATTCACCAAGTTGATTTGGTCTTGGTATTCTTTGTTGGCGTTCGCCCGTGCTTCTCCCTCGGGACCGCTGCCGAACGCCTCGCGCATCTCCCTGCGCTTCTTCTCGGCCTCCTCGTAGGACTTCGTTGCCTCCTCTAGCTTGGCCTTCTGGTCCATCGCGTTCTTACCGGCCTCGTCCGCCCACTCCTTGTAGACATCGCGAGCCCAGAGGCGATCCTGCGCCTCCTTGAGTTCGTCTGTGGCGGTTATGACATCGCGTATCTCGACCGCGAGATCGTTGAACTCTCCGGATGCAGAAACGATGCTGCCATTCTCGTCGATCACGAAGTCCGTGCCGTTGAGCTCGTTTACCGCATCCACGAGGTCTTGGAGTGACGCGACCGACTCGTCCCAATTCCCCTCCTCGTCGAGCTCGAGGTTCGTGCCGTGGACTTGGTTGTATGCATCGACGAGAGCCTCGTAGGAGCCGACGAGCTCGGACATGGCCTTCGATTTGTCGAGAATCTTCCCGGTGTCATCGACGAACCAATCGGTTCCAGCCAGTTCGTTTAGCTGGTTCACGGCGGTTTTCAGGTCGTTGACCTGCTCCTTCGTCGCTTCCCCTGATTTGTCGATGCTCTTGGATATTGCCTGGATTCTCTCGACAACATCGTCAAGGTTGCCGTAGTTGCCTTGGAGTTCTGCCATCGCCTTCGCGAAGCCGTCTGCCATGTCGATGTTGGCCTGCATCGCCTCGTTGGTCGCCTCCCTGACCTCCTTGAGCGACTTCGTGACCTTCTCTAGTTCCTCCTCCTCCTCGCTGGCATCGAACTCGCTGAAAAGTCTGTTCATGCTCTCATGCGACTTCTTGAGGAGGTCGGTGTGCTTCTTCGCCTCCGCGAGTTTCTCGACAAGGAGACTGATACCGGCGATTGCGAGCGAGATACCGGCCATCACGCCGACCGCCTTGAACGCACGCATCGCACCGGCCATCGCCTTCGTCTTGCCGATGGCCTTCTCCTGCTCCTTGATGTTCTTGTCGAGAATGTCTATCTCCTGCGTGTAGCTCGCGTACATCATCTTCTGCGATGCGTTGAGCTTCATGTTCTCAAGCGCCAGCTTCTTCTTGGTGAGGATGGCCTTCTCTCCCTCCATGATGTCGATGCGCGTCTGCGCGTCGTACACCGCGAGCGATTGAGCAGCCGTCATTGATGCCGCGCTGTTCTCCGCCATGTTCTTCTTGAACGACGTGAGTCCCTGACCGGCAGCGCCGACGACCATCATCACCGGTCCCATAGCCGCGACGAACGCGCCGAGGCCGTTGATTATCTGCTTCGTCCCCTCCGGTAGAGACGAGTATGCGTCCTCAAGTCCTCCGATTGTCGTGGTGAGCCTGTCCATCCACGGAACGAGCGAGTTGCCCGCCGAGGATGCAAGCGCCGTGATCGTGTTGCGCAGCTTTCCCATCGAGCCGGAGAAGCCCTCCGATTTGCGCTCCGCCTCGACCATCGCGTCGCTTCCCTGCCCCCACTTGTCGGCGATGCCGTTCCATGCGTTCGCGCTCATCTCAAGCGAGTCTTTCAGGACGTTGTTCTCGTCGGTGGCATTGACCATCTGCTGCGTAAGACCCTCTAGGAGCTGCTTGTCCCTCACGTTGTTTATGCCGAGTTCCATGAGCGTCTGGTTCACCGACCCGCCCGATTTCTGGATGTTCGCGAGTCCCTCGATGAACTTGTACATCGTGCCGGACGCATCCTCGCCAAACGACTTCTTGAACTCCTGGCCGCTCATGCCAGCGACCTTCGCCCACTTCGCGAGGTTCTCCTCGCTTCCGTTGACCGCCGTCTCGACGTTGGACACGAATCGGAGCATCGAGGAGCCAGCGGCCTCTGCCTTCTGGCCGGTCGCCGTCGCAGCGGTCGCCCATGCGAGGATTTGGTCAGCGCTCATGCCGACGATCTTTCCCATACCGGCATAGCGCGTGGTGATCTTCATTATGTCGCCTTCGAGCGCCGCCTCGTTGTTGCCGAGACGCACGAGGGAATCGCCGAAGTTGTCGTATTCATCGACTGAAAGGCCGAGGATGTTCGCCAGCTTGCCCAGGTCCTCCGAAATCTGGTCGGACTCCATGTTAGTAGCGATGTCGAGGTTCGCGACCGTTGTTGCGAACGCCTCCAAGTCCTCTACCACGATACCGAGCTGACCGCCCATAGCCTCGATCTCGAGAATCTGGTCGGCGGTGGTGACGTGCGTCTTGGAGAACTCGATTGCCGCGTCCTTGAGATGCTGGAAATCATCCTCGGTCCCGTTGACCGTCTTGCGCATGTCGCGCCATGCCGAGTCGAGCGTCTCGCTCGCGTCGGTTATCTTCTGTATGCCCATCATAAGCATGGGAGTGAAGGTTGACATGAGCACGGTGCCGACCGATCGGATGATGTACCAGTTCTTTGCCGACATGCCGCTCATGGCAGCGGACACGCCTCGCGCCTGCGCTTCCGTCTGGCGCAGCTCCATCTGCACCTTCGAGATTTCACGGACGGTGTGGGCGGAATTGAACTCGTCCTCCGCCTTGTCTAGCTGCATCTCTAGCCTCTGGGCATCTGCCTTCGCATCGACGAGCTCGTTCTCAAGGCGCTTGAGGGCGGCGACGGCCTCGTCGGTCTTGGGAGTGCCGATTTGCCTCATCTCATCCTCTAGCGCGACGACCTTGCCGCGAGCGAGCTCCGCTTCATGCTTGATGCGGGAGAACTCGCCCTTCGCTTTCTGGAACTCCGCGTTCGCGCTGTGGAGGGATTGCGGGTTTATCGGATGGCTAAGTTGGTTCTCTAGTTCGGCGAGCTGCGTTCTAAGCGCCCTCGCCCGTTCGTTTAGCTGGCTCTCCTGCTGTTGGAGCCGCAGGAACTTGGTAGCCGCCGTCGATGCGCTCCTCCCGCCCTCGCGTAGCGCGGCGTCGAGCTGGTGGATGTCGGCCTTCGTGTCATCTGCCGCATGGCCGAGGAACTCGACCTGCGAACGAGCCTCGACGAGTCCTGCCGATCCCGTGACGGAGCGCAGCTTCTCCTTCATATCGACGAACTCGCGTGCGGTCTGCTTCGCCTCCGCTTCGAGCTTCTCCAACTCTATCCGCATGTCGCTCGCCATCACAGCGTCGCGTGCTGCCTCGACCTCCTGCTCGTATGCCTTCCAATGCTTTTGGAGCGCGTCGAGTTCCTCGTTCGCGACACGACCTGACTGGCGGCACTCCTCCTCGAACTCCTTGTACTTCGCGATGGCCTCCTCGATCTCCTTCTCGGAGGCATCCGCGCCGAGGTCGTACTTCTCCATCGCGAGGCTGCGCCTGGTTTCGGCGATTTGCTCGTTTAGGCGGTTGTAGTTCTCGTATGCGAGCGCTGCGCGTGCGCCAAGATCGCCCGTGTTCTTCTTCGCCGCCTCTAGCGCCTCGCTAGGCAAGTCCATGAGATGCTGTCTTAGGATGCTGGCCTTCGCCCCTGCGAGCACCGACTTCTCACTAAGCTGAACCATCTTCGCCGTGAGGAGTTCGACATTCGCAGGATCGAAGCGCAGACCTGCGCTCGCACGCCGTAGCTGCCCCTGCATCGTCGAGGCTGCTGACCTGACCTCCTTGAGAGCGCGGTTAAGGTCTGTCGTGTCACCGCCTATGCGGATCGTCAAGCCCTTGTATGTCATGCCAGCCATGTCACAGTCCGTTCAAGAAGCTGATGGCCTCGTCGCCATCGAGGTATTCTTCCTTCTCTTCCCCGCTCATGCGATGGCTCGCCATCCGAGATGCCTCGTCGAGTATCACGAACAGTCTCATGGGGGACATTCCCCTCATGTCATCCATCGACAGCCCGAGGTTCAGGCCGTTGACGAGCAGGGACGTGTACGGGCGATCCGTCTTGTAGCCGCCCCCTGCCGGTTTTTTACTCGGAGTCGGCGGCTCCGTGTCGAAACAACCTCGTCTCTACTTCGCGCCGGATGAAGGTGACGATCTCCCACATGTCGATCGAGGGAGGGAGCGTCGCGGCCCATGCCATGAAGGACGGGACGGATGCGTCAGCCGTTTTCAGGCACGCCCAAAGCGCCTTGACGCTCGTGACCCACGAGATCGAGTGGTAGTCGAACACGAAATCGTCATCGACCTGTTCGACGGGCATCTCCACCACGCCGTCAGCCGATGAGAGGACGTTGCTCCTGAACTTCACGGAGCCCATCACGTCTGCGATGAGGTCGGCCTTGAACTCGTGCTCGTAGACGAGGCAGGTCATAAAGGAAATCTCGACCTGCTTCTCGCCGTCACCGTAGTCGATCGTCACCTTCTCCATGCGCTATCTCCTAACCCTGCGCCGTATCGCCGGTGTCACCGCCATCGACATGCACGGTCGCGCCGGTCGCGGGCATCTTGACCGAGCTGTACCACGCATTGAACGTGGTCGAGTCCTCGGAGTTGACGTATGCCTTGACGATGGACACGACCTCGCTGTCGATGTCGAAGTTGCGGGACTTCATGCGGATGCTAAGTGTCGAGGTATCCGGGTCGGTCGAGTCGGACTTGGTGTTCATGCTCGCCTCCGGGCGGGAGAGCGTGCAGTTGTAGAACACGTAGGCCACCTTGTCCTTGTTTCCGCCCTGCTCGAACAGGAGCGCGAACTCGGCGGCGCGGACATCGGACGGCTCGGCGACGACGCCGGTGTTCGAGTCCTTGGTGTACCCGAGAAGGTCGATGAGGAGCTGGTCCTCGACGAACGGAATCTCAAGGTCGCCGGAGTAACCGAGGTTCTGCTCGAAGCTCGCCCAAGTCTCGTCCTCGGCGAAGAAGTCGTTAGTCTCGCCCTCGCGGGTCAGGGACAGGCTGACGGAGCCGGGAATCCACTTCGGGGTTCCGTAGGCACCGGTCTGCTCGTTGAAAACGGCATAGTGCGCGTTCTTGAGGCCGAAGCGCACCTTCTTGTTGCTGGTTGCCATGTGCAACACATCCTCTCTAGTCGGTCGCCGTGAAGTAGAACGGCGTCATGGAGCAGTTTTCGTCATCAATCCACGCCTCGTGACCGCGCTCCACCGGCCCGAAGGCTTCCTCAAGCGCCCTGTCGAGCGCGTTTTCCAGTTCATCCGATCCCTCGCGCTGGTACAGCTCGACGCACCATCTAGCGACTCTCGCGAACTTGCGATCCTCGGCGTAGAACCCGTCGTCTCCCATCGCGAGGTAGACCGCCCAAGGCAGCGGAGGGGCGGAGCCTTCCGGCCACGCGAGCCTCGCGCACTCGACAAGCTGGCTCACCGTCTCGTATATGCGCTCGGAGGCGCTAGAGGCGGTATCGCCCGTGTCACCGTGCTCGTATGCGTCGTAGCCATTCACCGAAGCGCCCTGTCGATCATCTTCCCCATCTCCTCGAACGTGTACTCGAAGGCTTCCTCGGCTGCTGGCTTGATGTGCTCGTAAGCCGTCGTGCGCCCGCCGCCGACCTTCGCGTGTCCCTTTTCGAGCAGATGCGGGAGTCCTGGCGTTGCCTTGTTGCCGATCTCGGCTTCGACCAAGCGACCTTGCCCCTTGACCTTGTATTGCCAACCGGCCTCGTACCGCTTGTTGGTGACGCCCTTGTGCCAGCCCTTTTCCCTCGCGTTCTGCAAGGTCAGTTTCCGGGCCTTTTGAGCGCCTTTCCTCACGACCACGGGAACTCCCTCGTCAACCCCATGACCAACATCGGCGAGGATGTGCTCTAGGGTTGCTGCGAAGTTGTCGATGGTGCATGTCACGTTACTGGCCATTGACGAGCCTCCTGCGGAGGATGAGGCGGGTCGAGCCGCCCATGTCGGAAACCTCCTCGATCTCGTACTCGACATCGTTCCCGGCAACGTCCCTCACACGGGCGCGTGTCTCGCCGTGGTACTCGCCGGAGCGGACCATGTAGACGGCATCCGCATGGAGGTTCTTCGACGCGCCAGCGGCCCAGGAGGTGAGCCCGATGGAGTATTGGTTGGCGTATACGCGCCTACCGGGGAGCTCCAACTCGCCCACGACCTGACCGCGTGCGTTGCGCTGCTGCTCGACATCGTAGAGGGTGACTATGCGGTTAAACCGGCTCATTTGCTCCCCCTGCGGCGACGTTGTAGTCGCTTGAGTTGAGCAGACCCGCCACCGTGCGGTTGAACGCGCTCTGGAAGAAGGTCTTGTCGGTGTTGTCGAACGAGAACGCGGACTTGCAGTAGAAGATGATGGCGTTGCGGACGAGAGCATCGAGCTCGTCGTCATCCTCGACGTACACGAGCGATGGCTTCACGCCACGTCTGACGAGCTCTGCCTTGGCTCCGTCGATGAGAGCCTGAATCTCGAACTCGAACTCGTCATCCGTGACGCGGAGGATGCCCTTCATGTCATCGAGGAGCGCCATGACGCTATCTCCCCTCTGCTTCCATCACGAGAGCCTCGATGTCGGCCTTGGTAGCGCGGCTCGGAACCTCGATGCCGTAACCCTGCGCGAGAACGGCGAGCTCGGCCTTGGTCGCGCCACCGGGCACGAGTTCCATGAGCGTGCCCCACTTGCCGGAGTTGGCGCACAGATAGCGGGTCGGCTCGACATCGAGCACGTCGCCGGTGCGCCTCATCTCGCCCGTGAGGATGTCCTTGAACTTCTTAACGGCCCTGGCCTTCATCGTTGACCCCCTTTAGCCCTGCGCGGTGTCGCCGGTGTCGCCGCCCTCGCCCTTGACGAGAAGCAGCCAGCCGTAGGGATCGAGCACCTTGCCATCGAGGGCGGTCAGGCACTTGATCTTCTCCTGGTTCGTCTCGTGGTCGGTCCATTGGACGACGCTCATCGGCATACCCGGCTGGGTGTTGACGATGTAGTTGTTCCAATCGCCGTAGATGGCCACGACATCGCCGTCCTCGGCCTCGTCGAAGCCGGGGAGGATGTTCTCCTCGATGGTGTCAACGGGACGACCGAGCAGCTTCATCGGCTCGGACTCGTTGAGCGGGTTGTAGATGCCGATGGGACGGTTCACGTCATCGTGCAGCGTCTCGATGTAGACGCCCCAGGTGGTGTCGCCGATCAGCCACTCGCCGCGATCGCGGTAGAGGCGGTCGATCTTCATGGGAAGGGTTTTCCAGAACTTCCAGTCCTTGACCTGCGTATTGTTGACGTAGGCGACCTTGCCCAGCGTGCGGACACGCGGATCGACGGTGATGCCGAGCGGCTGGCCGGAGCCGGAACCCGCGATGATGGCGGACTCGATGGCGCGGACCATAGCCTCGGCGACCATGCCGACGAACTGCGACTGGAAATCATCCCAAGTGGTCGCGGCTGCGAGGATGGTCTGCGCGAAGCGGCACTCAAGCTGGAAGTAGCTGAACGAGATGCTGTCTGCGTCAGCGGACTTCTGGTACGGGGAAACCTGCTTGTCCGTGATCCAGGTGGCTTCGAGCTGCAAGTCCCAGATGCGGAACCACAGACCGCCCTTGAGGTTCATCTTGCGGACCTTGGGCCAGATGTGGCCGTACTCGCGCATCTTGCGAACGATCTCGCGTCCCATCGTCTGCGGCACGACGACCTTGTGCTCGTAGGTGTTCTTGTAGTCATCGACGGACGTGTAGGTGCCATCGACGGAGACGGCTGCACGCATCTCCATCGGCATCGTCGCACGACCGCACACATGGTCCATGAACGCCTTGCGGTACTCGGGCGTGTCGAACCTGTCGATCTCGGCGGGCAGCTTGACCTTCGCGCTGCGCTCCTCGTAAGTCTCGATGACCTTGCCCTCGCCGGACTTGACGGCGGCGATGTTGGCGTTGCGGAGCTGCGCGAAGCTGTCACGGCGCTCGAACTCGGCCTTGCAGCGCTTGGACTCCTCGATGAGAGCGTCCATCGTCTCTGCGTCCGTCTCGGTGTCCTCGGCCAGCGACGCGATCTCGGAGCGGCGTGCCTCAAGTGCGTCGAGGTCGAGTGCGCGGTACTGCTCCGCGCTGTACTTCTCGAACTTCATTGAACTCTCCTTAAATCAGGTTCATGCGGATGATGGCTCTCATCCGCTCCAACTCGCGTTCGCCAGTCTCTCCGCTGCCCGCCGCAAGTCTCTCCGCTTGCAGCGCCGCCTCGATCGCTCCGTCGAGGTAGGAACGCGCCTGTATCTCTGTTCCGGGGTTGGCTGGGATGCTGACCGCCGAAACGTCGTACACTTTCGATACCCGCGTGATTGTCGATGTGCGGGTGTCCCTGTCGTATTGCCATCCGCCATCGGCGATGAGGAATCCCCAGCTCATCTGCGTGACGAGCCCGTTGCCGATGGCCTCGTAGAGGTCGCGGGCGGCGGCGCATCCGTTCAGGGATGCCTCGCACCATCCGCCGTGCTCGTCGATGCCGAACTCCAACGACCCGTTGGAGGTGCGGGCGAGCACCTGGCCCCTATGGTCGAATTGCATGATGAGGTCGGAGAAGTCAGCGCCGTCCAGAGCGTGCGGGTCGATCCTCTCGAAAACGCCGTCGTAGAGCTCATACGGCTCGTCGAACGTCGTGAAGTACCCGCGCACGCGATGGGTGTCGGCCTTCTCCTGCACGGGCGCGAAAAGCCCCGCGCTGAAATTGCGGTATTGCCTACCGTCCTTGACTGGCATTAGAAATCATCCTTCCCGTGGGAATCAGAGTCCTTGTAGATGGCATCGTCTCCACCGGGGTCGCGATCGACCTCGTGCTCGTTGATGGGGAGACGGCCCTTGCTGTTGCGGTTGCCGACCGTCTCCAACTTCTCCATGAGCCCCTCGATGGTTTCCGCGCCGACGTACTCGCCACGGATGATGCGGACATCGCCGCCCTCGATCGGCGAGAGCTGTAGGATTTCCCTGCCCTCGTTGAGCGACATGAGCCCGATGTTCGTCATGTCTCGGATCATGTTTCGCTTCGAGGGGAGCGATGCGTATTGGAGCCGGTTTGCGGAGAAGGTGATGCGGTGTCCGTGCTTCTGCTGCACCGGCGAGAAGATCATCGAAGTGATGGCCTCGCCGACCTTGACCGCCCAAGGCTCGATCTTGCCCTCGTAGTAGGCACCCCAGACATCCTCGCTGTAGTCGTTCTGTAGGATCGACTTGTTGGTGCCGAAGTAGGTGTAGACGTTCTGCTCGATGCGCTCCATCTCCGCAGCGTCCATCGTGTAGTTGTACGGCTGGATTTGCCGAATCTCGGAGAACGTCTGGTCGTAGAGCATCAGGCCACCGGTGTTCTCGGTGTTGAAGTTGTCGGCCATGAAGCGCTCGCGCTTCTTCTTCATGTCCTCCTCGCGCACCTGCCCGGTCAGCGAGCCGATGAAGCGGATTTTCGCACCGGACTGGATGGCGGCGTCCTGCGCCGCGTTCTGCGCGTCGATGAGGCGGAGAGTGGAGTCTAGGCAGTTGCCCTCGCCGAAGAAGTCGGACTCGTACTGGAATCGCGACACGATGCCGACGTACTTGAGCTCTATCGCCCATCTCTGGCCGTTGGCGAAGGTGAACCTCACCCACGGCTCGCCCATGAACTCCAAGACCTCGGCGAACTGGCACTTGAGCGGCCACAGTCCGTCGATGGTCTGCATGTCTGACTTGAACGAAGGAACGATGAACACCGTGGAGTCCACTTCATGCAGCGTCGCGAGCCTAGCCAGGAACGCAGGCCACGTCATGCGCTCGTTGGGAACGGTGTCCATGATCGTCTTGATGTTTTGCAGCGGAGCCGTGTCCGGGTGATACTCGGGTTTCAGCTTGGAGCAAGCGTTGGCGAACCGCTCGATGACGGATCGCGTGAGCTCCTTGCCGTAGATGTCACCGGTGTCTGCGACGAATACGGGGTTCTCCTCCGTGATGGTGCGCCAACCACGGAGGGGTCTGTCCGTCGCTTTGGACGGGGCGAAGATTTCGTCTAACATACCCACGATAAGAGCGTAAGGTGTGTGTCACACAGTTTTCCCGCAAAGCCGTTCACCCTGCTATCACGCCATTTGCCGGTACTCCTCCTCGAAGTGCAGGAGAGCCACGTAAGCATCGAGTTCGGCGGCGAATCCGTCGATGCGGTTGCGCGGGTCTAGGTTCTTCTTCATGGGCTGTATGTTGCCGTTGATGTCGGATTTGACCATGACGTTGAGCCGACACCATGCGTTTATCGGGTTGTTGTTGTCGATGATGCGCTTGACCCGATGCTCCGCCTGTAGCTGCTTCATGGGAGACGAGAGCGTGAACTTTCCCTGACGTACCTCCAACACGCGGGCGGGACCGACGAACGCCTTTATCTCCTCCTGTAGATACGGCTCGCGCAATCCCCAAGGGTCGTAGCCTAGCGCGAACGGGTAAACGTCGCGCTCCTCCATCATCTCGCGCATGAACTCGACGAGGACGCGCTTGTCGATGATGTTGCCGGGGCATGTGCGCATGAGCCCGCGCTCGATCCACGTCTGGTACGGCGCTCCGTCGCGCTCGGACAGCCCAGCGTCCCTGTCAGCGTCTATGACGGCCTCTGGAACCCAATACATCGAGTCCATGTAGATATGCTCGTCTCCCTGCTCCATCATCATCGCCTGGACGCAGGTGAGGTCGGTGGTGTCCGACATGTCCGCTCCGTACACGGCGTATCGCAGCTTCTTCTCGTGGTAGTAGAACTTAGCCGGATTGACCGCCTCGTCGTACTCCAACCACGCCACGGATGCGTTCTCGGGCATGTTGAAGTCCTTGGTCATAACCGTGCGCCTGTAGCCTATGTCGTTGTGCGCACGCTCGACCTGATCGCGCAGGTACTCCCATCCCTTGATGGTTCCCAAACCGGGGTTCGCCTTGACCCAGCGCTCCTCGTCCTCCCACTCCGACTTGTCATCGAGCTCGTACATCCACGCTATGAAGCGGTCGTCCTTCACGCGCCCTCGCAGCCAGTCCGCGCCGTAGTTGTACTGCGTGTCGAAGAAGCCGTTGCGCACGAAGCCGTTTGTCGTGATCTCGATGAGTAGCGGCTGCTTGCGTGCGGCCATGCCCTGCTTCAAGAGCGCGTAGACCTCGTTGGTTTTCCACTCGTGAATCTCGTCGCACACGCCACAATGCACGTCGAAGCCGTCCATGTTCGATGCGTTGGACGCGAGCGGGCGGATGTAGCCGAAATTCATGTCGCACCATAGCTGGTTGTACGGAGTGGCCTTCTTCTTGACATGCGAGGATATGAGCTCGGACTGGCGCACCATCTTGTGAGCCGCGTTGAATCCGAGGTTCGCCTGATCCAGAGAGTTCGCCGCGTTGTAGATCTGCGGACTGACCTCGCCGTCCGCTATGAGCATGTATAGCTCGATGGCTGCGAGGAGAGATGTCTTGCCGTTCTTCCTCGCGACCATTATCAATGCGTCGTTGAAGCGCCGGTTGCCATCGTCATCGACGAAGCCGAATATGGATTGCACCCACGCCTTCTCGTATGGCTCTAGCACCATCGGTCCGATGCGACCGGACGGTATCATGCAGAACTCCTCGATGAACCGTATCGGGCGGTTGGCCGCGTCGATGTCGAAGTGCCATCGCTTATATGGCTTGTCTATCCACTTGAGCAGCTTCTTGCAAAGGGACTTGACCTTCTTGCACGCCACGACCCTATCCTCGATCACGTCCTCGCAGTAAAGCTGCAAGTCGCTCTTTTCCATGCGCTACTTCCCGAACACGAAGTCCCCGAGGGCATCGGCCTTGTCCTCGGGCAGATGCTTGACGAGCTTGGAGAAAAGCGCGTTCTTCTCGTTGATGAGCTGATGCTGCGTCATAAGGTCGGGGTTGCGCACGATGTTGCCCTGACGGTTCTCGATCGTGAAGCCGGTGCGCTCGATGGCCGCGTTCACGTCCTCAAGCTGTACCTCGATGCGGCAGTAGTCTCGCAGGAGGTTCTTCGTGATTATCCCCTTCGCGCCCGTCATCGCGCCTATGTGCTGCGTGTAGACCGCCATCTTTTCGGCGGTGCGCTCGTCGTATGTTTTCATCAGTCCTCCTCTAGCAATCCGCGTGCGAACTCTGCGACGCGCTCGGCTGAATGGCCGTCGCACGCCCCGGCCACCTTCTCCCTGCACTCGATGTCGGCCTCCTGCGGGCCGTTCTCGTAAGCCTCCCTCACCATGTCGAGGAACGCTTCCTCGTTGCCCGCCGCGTGCAGCGATCTCGACGAGTATTCGTCGGGATACGCCATGTACATGCCGCGCGAGCCGAGGTATGGGTTGTTTTTGTCGCATGTGAGCACGACCGGCTTCCCCATCAGGTGAACGTCGAACATGATCGACGAGAAATCCGTGCATAGAACGTCGCAGTCGATGAGATACGGCGTGGAGGGCTCGGAGTTCTCCGCCTCGATGACCTTCGAGAGCCTGTAGCCGGTGAAGCTGCCCCCGGAGTTCATGTGGCGCTTCACCACGAAGCACTCGTCATCCTCGAGGAGCGAGTCGATCTTGCGCCAGTCGATCCTCGGGGCTGGCAGGTCGTAGCGGCTCCTGAACGTCGGAGCGAACAGGTACGAGCGCCGCGCACGCGCGAGGACGGTCCTCCCCTGCCCCTTCTCCTTGCCGAAGTATGCGTCGGTCCTCGGCATACCGAGCGGGATGCAGCGCTCGATGGGGATGCCAGCCGCCGATGACGCGAATCTCCGCCCGTACTCGCTGCTCGTGACGTACCAATCGACGAGGGCGCACGTCTCGCGCCTGCTCGCGAACATCCCCTGCTTCTGGTCGGCCCCGTACAGCTTCCCACCGGTCAGGCCGTGCGCGATCATCACGACCTTCTGCTCGGGGCGCTTCCGGAACACGAACTCGTCGCTGACGACGACGTTCTCCTGGCGGCGGCTGACATCGACGTACCCGCCGAGTCCCTTGATGCCGCCGAAGAACAGCTTGTCCCCCCTGTACGCCTCGTAGACGGCGGTTATGTTCTCGCAGCGGCCCAGCGGTCGGCAGGAGTTGAACAGAACCCTATTCATCGCCCCTCCTTATCCAGAGCCACACGAAAGCGGCCCCGACCGCGCACGAACCGGCTGCGAAAACGAAGCCGACCCACGCGGAGTAGGCGAAACCGAGCGCGAGGCTCGTGAAAGCGCACGCGAGCGCGATCAGCGCCGCGCATGAGAGCGCCGCGATCCTCATAGGCTCTCCCTCCGCTGGATGATGTGGTCGCACCTGACCCTCGGGTCGGCCAACATGCGTGCCCGGACCTTCGATACCGAGTTGCAGAAGTACAGGTCCTCCCCCAGATGCTCGCCATTCGGGTACTCGAGCCACTTGAAGTAGGGATATTGGAGCTTCCGGAACAGCGACGTGTCGATCAGGGCGCAGCCGAGCGCCCCGCCCTTGATGGGGAGCGACTTGACGCCCTTCTCGACCGCCTCGTCGAGCTCGGAGGGCTCGTAGCGCCTCGAATACGACTTCCACGGCTTGAAGATGGCCGTCACGTTGGCCCCGTTGCGCCGGTTCGCCCTGTAGAAGCCCAGCGCGAGGTCGGCCCCGTGCTCCATGAGCAGGTCGAGAGCGTCCGGGGGCGGAACGGTGTCGCTGTCGAGCATGAGGACGTGCGAGTAGCCGCCCTCGAGCGCCTCCTTCGCGATCTTGTTGCGTGCATGGTCGGCGGAATAGCCGTAGATGGCCTTGAAAGCAACGTCCTCCCTGCCGTGGGCCATGTTCCAGATGGCCTCGAACGTCTGCGGGAAGATTCTCTCGTATGTCGGGACGGCTATGAGGATCATGCTACCTCCTTGTGATGTTCCCCTCCGCGTCGAAGCCGTAGCGACGGGGTTTCCCGCCCTCGTAGTGCTCGTCGGCGTGGCAATCGCGGCAGAGGAGCTCAAGGTTGTCGAAGTTGAGCGTCACGCTCGGGTCGTTGATGTTGTCCGGGGTCAGATGCAGCTTGTGATGCACGATCTCGCCCTTGGAGTAGACCCCGCGCTCCAAGCAGCGCTCGCAGACGAAGCACTTGGATGCCGCGTATGCGTCGCGAGTGGATTTCCACGCTTTCGAGTGGTAGAAGCGTATGGCGAATGGCCGTGCCAAATGGAAACCTTCCGAATCGGTGGGTTCGTTTCTGAAATTCTACGTTTCGTGTCACAAAGTTTTTCAAATTTGAAATTTTTGCCGCAAAAAAAATTGCCTGGCCCCCACCGGTCCCCGCAGGTTTGTCCCAAAAACGGGACAATAGGGGGATGCGCCAAGGGCGGCGCGGCAAGGGCGGCGCGGCAAGTCGCGAAAACATGCGCGAAACTCCAACGGCGGCAAGCGTAGCGCGGCAAGGACGGCAAGGGCGGCAAGTACCACGCACGGACAAGGGCGGCAAGCGGCAAGGGCGGCAAGTACCACGCACGGACAAGGGCGGCAAGACGGGCAAGCGGCGCGGCAAGGACGGCAAGGGCGGCGGCACCGCGCCACACGCACGCACGCGCCAGGGCGCACGCACGCGCACGCGAGGATCGCCGCCGACGAACGGCAGACGAACGGCAGCGCAAGACGGCGCGACGGTGAACGGCAGCGGCAGCAGGACGGCAGCGGCAGCGGGACGGCAGCGGCAGCAGGACGGCAGCGGCAGCGACGGGA
>Ga0265301_10000623_pt1 | contig 49550 bp, 49 predicted proteins | sample AusTroGonzalo_MG_2_FD_193488 | JGI IMG/M metagenome (GOLD analysis project Ga0265301, IMG submission 193488) | Bovine rumen microbial communities from tropical cattle in Woodstock, Queensland, Australia - Gonzalo_04 | ecosystem: Host-associated > Mammals > Digestive system > Stomach > Rumen ...
ATAAGGTGCGCTGTTTGGACGACTTCTCCACCGGAAAACAGAAGAACGTCGACCTTTTCTCGGACAATCCGAGCTACACCTTTATTAAGGGCGATATCAAAGATTTTGACGTCTGCCTGAAGGCGACGGAGGGTGTGGATTATGTTCTCAATCAGGCGGCGTGGGGCAGCGTGCCGCGTTCTATCGAAATGCCGCTGTTCTACTGCGCCAATAACATTCAGGGCACGCTGAACATGATGGAGGCTTCGCGCAGAAACGGCGTGAAGCGCTTCGTCTACGCTTCCAGCTCCTCCGTCTACGGCGATGAGCCGAAGCTGCCGAAAACCGAGGGCAGAGAGGGCAACCTGCTCTCTCCCTACGCGCTGACCAAGCGCTGCGATGAGGAATGGGCGAAGCAGTACACGATGCACTACGGTCTGGAAACCGTCGGTCTGCGCTATTTCAACGTTTTCGGCAGACGGCAGGACCCGGATGGCGCATACGCTGCGGTCATCCCGAAATTCATCAAGCAGCTCCTGCACGGTGAAACGCCGACGATCAACGGCGACGGCAAGCAGAGCCGTGACTTTACGTATATTGAAAACGTGATTGAAGCCAATCTGAAGGCGTGCATTGCGCCGAAGGAGGCAGCCGGCGAGGCGTTCAACGTTGCCTACGGCGGCAGAGAGTACCTGCTCGACATCTACTACGGCTTGACAAGGGCGCTCGGCGTGGAAAAGGAGCCGAACTTCGGCCCCGACCGCAAGGGCGACATCAAGCACTCTAACGCGGATATTTCCAAGGCGCGCCGTCTCTTGGGCTACGACCCGTCGTGGAGCTTTGCGCGCGGGATTACGGCGGCGATCGAGTGGTATAAAGAGAATCTGTAATGCGTACGGACGGAAAGAGGTAACAGATGGAAGACGGCAAGATCTCGGTGATAATGGGCATTTACAACTGTGCCGCTACGCTTCCGGACGCAATTGAATCAATTCTCCGACAAACCTACGGGGATTGGGAATTGATCATGTGCGACGATTGTTCCACGGACGATACGTACGCAGTCGCACAGGAGTATCAGAAGAAGTATCCGGACAGGATCAAGCTTCTGCGGAATGAAAAGAACTCCTATTTGGCGTACACGCTGAATCACTGCCTTTCCGAGGCGACCGGGAAATACGTCGCGCGGATGGACGGAGACGACCGATCGGCGCCGGAGCGCTTCGAGCGGCAGGTCGAATTCTTGCAGACCCATCCGGATATACAGCTCGTCGGTACGGCGGTGCAGCATTTTAACGAGAAGGAGTATACCAGCCTGATGCTTGCGCCGGTCCATCCGGATAAGTATACGATGCGAGACGCCTCGCCGTTTAAGCACGCGACGATCCTCACGTATAAGTACGTCTATGACCGGCTCGGCGGCTATTGCGTATCAGACCGGACGCGCCGCTCACAGGACCGCGAGCTCTTTTTCCGGTTCTTCGCCGAAGGCTTCCGCGGCGACAACATCAACGAGCCGCTGTATTTGGGGCTGGATGATCTTTCCGCCGTAAAGCGCAGGACGCTGCGGGTTCGCTGGAATTCATTTCTGATCACCAGAGACGGCTATCGTCTGTTAGGCTTCCCCCGCCGGTGGATCATAAAACCCTTCTGTAAAACCGTTGTAAAATCCATGATACCCTATCAACTTGTCTATCGTTTCCGAAGCAGGAAAGCCGTTCGCGGCTGAAGAATGAAGAAGTAGGACTGAACGAGGCTGCGCGATGCTTTTTTATATCATTGTTGTAAGTTTGGCGCTGTTTTTCGGCGCATGGGCGGCAAGCTATGATAGACCGTCCGAGGCGCCGGAGAGAATCGGAAGAGTCAACCATACGAGAGGATGCACGGCACTGTTTATCATAGCCGGAATGGTATTGATTTTTGTCGCCGGGCTCAGATATTACGTCGGTACGGACTATGGCGCGTATTACAGGCAGTACGGCAAGTATGCCGACTCGCTTTGGGACAGGATCAAATCGTTCGATGAACCGGGATACGCGCTGATTGCCTTGATTGCCAGATGGCTCGCCAACGATGGCGAAATGGCGATTTTCCTGTCCTCGCTGATTACGATCGGATGCATTCTTGCAATGATATATAAGCATTCCGAGGCGGTTTTCCTCAGCTTGGCGTTATATATTTTTCTCGGATGCTGGCACGGAAGCTTTAACGGGACCCGACAATACCTTGCGACCGCGCTTGCTTTCTGCGGTCTGCCGTATTTGCTGCAGCGAAGGTTCGTGCCGTATTGCTTTACGGTTTTCCTTGCGTTCCTCTGCCACAAATCGGCGATTGTTATGGTGCTGCTGTACTTTGTGGTTTTTCGGGAAATCAACTTTAAGAATCTGCTGACTACCGTCCTGCTGACGTGGATTGTCAGCATGGCATATGAGTATCTGTTTACGATTTCAAACTTCATCTTGGATGATGAAGCGTCGTTCAATGAATTCACGGTTCAGAGCGTCAATATTATCAGAATCGTTATCTATACGCTGCCGACGATCTTCTTTTGGCTCTTTGTCAGCCGGCAGGAGCTTTCCAAGATGGACACTTTTATCGGGAACATCATGACCGTTTTCAGCGCGCTGGCGATCATCACGATGCAAAGCTCCTTTTTGCAAAGGATTATCCTGTATCTCGTTCCGTATCAGGCGATTGCGATACCGCATATGTTTCGGATGATCAAAGGAAAAGGGCAGCAATACGTAGGCGCCTTTGCGTTTGTGTTCTACGCGGCATTTTGGGCTTACGACATCAGCGTTCGGTCAAATATGATACCGTACAGATGGATTTGGGAGCGCTGAATTGTATATGGCTACGTTACAAGGAGAAAAAGGTTATATGAAACAGCTGTTTTGCGTATCTGCCGCCGCTTATTCCGCCGCCCACGATTTCGAGGTATATCATCCGGCGTCGCTGGACAAGCCGTCGGATCATTCGGTGATGTTTATCAACGATAAAAACGTCGGCAGAGTCGGCGAGATCGACGGCGTCAGGCATTGCATCATTTTCCATCCGACGACGCTGGAGCTTCCGGACGCTGTCCGGGCGCACAACCTGACGATTCCGAGCGAGGATCCGCGAAAAGCCTACTGCCTGTTCTTCAGAGAAAATCGCATCACAAACGCGCCCCGAAAAGAAAAAATGCGCGTCGTTGACGGCGCGTATATCGCAGAAACGGCGGTGATCGGGGAAAACGCGGTGATTATGCCGCTTGCTTATATCGGCGGCGAAGCGGTGATCGGCAATAACGTGTATATCGGCGCGGGGACGAAAATCGTCGGGAAAGTGCGCATCGGAAACAACGTCGTCATCCGTGAAAACACGGTGATCGGCGCGGACGGGCTCTCGACCGACCGCGACGACGACGGGAGAGCCGCAACGATGCCGCAGTTCGGCGGCGTTTGGATCGAGGACGACGTGCAGATCGGCGCTTTGACCGTGATTGCGCGCGGCGCGATCGACGACACCGTGATCGGCAGAGGCTGCAAAATCGACAACAGCTGCTTCATTTCCCATAACGTGCAGCTGGGGGAAGATACGTTCGTTGTCGGAGAAACCATTATGTTCGGCGGCTCGAAGACAGGGAAGCAAAGCTTCCTTTCCGGAAACAGCACCATACGGAACAAGGCGATTATCGGCGATTACGCGACCGTGGGAATGGGCGCTGTCGTAACGAAAAACGTAGAGGAGCGTTCCGTGGTATACGGCAACCCCGCGCATACGAAAGGATAAAAACATGAATCAGACGGAATTTATGCCCAGCTTTGACGAATACAGAAGAATTCTCCGTGCGATCCAGATGACCGGAAAGCACTGCGATTATAAGGCAGCGAAAGGGAAAGACCGCTTTATCATTATGCGGCACGACATCGAATTCTCAATTGACAGGGCGCACGCGCTTTCCCTCGTGGAATCTGAAGAAAACTTCCACAGCACGTATTTCGTGCAGCTTACCAACAATTCGTACAATGCGCTGTCACGGCGCAACGTTGCGATGCTGCACGATATGGCGGCGAGAGGGCACCAGATCGGACTGCATTACCACCTGAACGGACAGCTCGATCCGGTTGCTGTGCGAGACGGCGTTCGTGACCAGCTTCGCATTATGTCCGAAATGCTGGGGATGAACATCGACACCTATTCCTTCCACCGACCGGTGAAGGAAGTGTATTATTACGACATTTCGATCCCCAATACGATCAACGCGTATTCAAAGGACTTTTTTACCTATGCCGAGAACGTTACGGATGATATGAAGCTGGAAGTAAAATACATTGCCGACTCAAAGCACCGCTGGAATTACGGCTATCCGGACTATGAAACGCTGATGAAGTACCCCAAGATTCAGATTCTGATCCATCCGTTTTCATGGACGCCCCACGGCTACGACAATTATCAGAACTTTGTTTCACTGATCGACGAGAAGCATACGGAGCTGATCGACACGCTGACTGACGAGTTCCAGAGATTCCGCGAGGTCCGCGGCAGAATCTTGGGGCAAGAGGAATCATGAAGCAAGTCTGCATCGCCACGATGACGGGCGGAGCGAATTACGGGAACGTGCTGCAGAATTACGCGGTGCAGACCCTGATCGAACGCTGCGGTTATCGGGCATTGACCTTGAACAATCAAACAAAGCGCGGTTTTCCGGATTCTGCGGCAAAGAAGCCGGCGCTCTGGCGGAAGCTGATGCCGGATTATATGACCGCGTATCGGCGCACAAAGCTGGGCAACCGCTATGGATGCAAGAATACCCGCGACTGCTTCGGCGCGGGTCTGCGCCGCGCCAAGCGCCGGAAGGCGGAGTATGACGCGGCGGTGCAGCGCCGCATGGAGCGCTTTCACGCGTGCCGCGAGCGGGTGATTCACACGGATCCCGTTTCTTTTGACGCAAATCGACTTCCGCGAGAGCATTTTGCGGACTTCGCGGCGTTTGTCTGCGGCAGCGATCAGGTTTGGAATCCGTATTTTCACACGAATTCCATGGTCGAATTCCTGCAGTTTGCGCCGGAGCACAAGCGAATCGCACTGGCGCCGAGCTTCGGCGTTTCGGAGCTGCCGGCGTGCCGAAAGCGTGATTTTTCGGAATGGATCGCCTCCATTCCGCATCTGTCCGTCCGCGAGGACGCCGGCGCGCGGCTGATCAGGGAACTGACCGGACGCGAGGCAGCGGTGCTGCTGGACCCGACCTTTGCGCTGACGGCGGAGGACTGGCGCGCCTTTGCGCGCGAGCCGGAGCAAAAGCCGCAGGGCGCGTACGTGTTCTGCTATTTCCTCGGCAACGAGACGAATCGCTACGTGCGGTATGTCGATCGGTATGCGAAGCAACGCGGCTGTGAGATCGTCAACGTCTGCGACATCCGCGATCTGCGGTATTACGACGTCGACCCGCAGGAATTCGTCTGGCTGCTGGATCATGCGCAGGCGGTATTTACCGATTCCTTCCACGGAACGGCGTTTTCCATCAATCTGGAGAAACCGTTCGTGGTATTTGAGCGGGTGGAGGGCGGCTCGTCCATGTCCTCCCGCATTACCTCCGTGCTGAAAAAGACGGGCTTGGAGGCGCGGCGGTTTTCAGAATGCGCTGCGCCGGATGTGGACGTCTGTGATTTTTCCGCGGCAGCGGAAACCGTTTCGGCAGAACGGGAGATCATTGCGCAGTATCTGAAAACTGCGTTGGCAGCCGCCGATACGGACGGTAAGGAGCCGGTGCTGGCAAGCCGCGCGCACTGCACGGGCTGCGGCGCCTGCGAAGCCGCCTGCCCGACGGGCGCAATCCGCATGGAAGCGGACGCGGAGGGCTTCCGCTATCCGCGCATCGACAATGAAAAGTGCGTCGGTTGCCTCGCCTGTGAGCGCAGCTGTCCGGCGGACTGCGTAACGCAGGCGGACGAAACGCCGGAAGCGTATTACGCGTTTACAAAGGACGCGGCGATCTGCCGAAGCAGCTCGTCCGGCGGCGTGTTCACCCTGCTGGCGGAGGAAATCCTGAAACGAGGCGGCGCGGTATTCGGCGCCGGGTTTGATTCGGACTACCGCGTGTGCCATCAAAGAATCGAAACGCCGGAGGAGATTGCAAAGCTGCGCACGTCCAAATACGTGCAGAGCGATCTCGGCGATACCCTGCGGCAGGTGCGCTCGTTCCTGCAAGAGAAGCGTCCGGTGCTGTTCAGCGGCACGCCATGCCAGATTGCCGCGCTGCGGCGGTTTTTGGGAAAAGACGACGATAACTTATTTACACAGGATATTATTTGTCACGGCGTGCCCTCGCCGGAGGTCTGGAAGGACTATCTGGAGCAGATGCACGGCGGTAAGCAGATCAAGTCGGTCAATTTCCGCGATAAGACGCTCGGCTGGTACGGCTTCTCCATGAAGGTCACGTTTGCCGACGGGACAAGCTACCGCGAGCTTGCGACGAAGGATCCGTATGAAAGGGCCTTCCTTGCGAACCTGACCCTGCGCCCTTCCTGCTATCAGTGTCAGTATAAAACCGTCTCTCGCGTAAGCGATCTGACGCTGGCAGACTATTGGGGCGTGGAGCTGGTACATCCGGAATTGAAACAGCAGCAGGGCGTTTCTCTGGTGCTGGCGCACAGCGAAAAGGGAAAGCAACTGCTGCAAGCGGTTTCCGACAGTCTGATGATCGACGAAACCGATCTTGCGCGTGCGACGAGGATGAACCAAGCCACAACGCACAGCGTTCCATGGCATCCGAACCGCAATGAATTCTTCCAAAAGCGAACGGAGGAGCCGCTTGCGCCTCTGACGAGGCGACTTCTGCGGCAGACTGCTGCGCAGAGAACAAAGCGCTTTGTGAAGCGAAACGGTTCTCGTGTAAAGAAACTCATCAGAAAGATACGGGGGAAATAGGATGAAGGGCATTATTCTTGCCGGCGGCGCCGGCACACGGCTTTATCCGCTGACGCGGGTGACCAGCAAGCAGCTTTTGCCGGTCTACGATAAACCGATGATCTATTATCCGCTGTCCACGCTGATGCTGGCGGGAATTCGGGACATTCTGATCATTTCAACGCCGACGGATACCCCGCGCTTTGAGGAGCTGCTGGGCGACGGCGCTTCTATGGGCGTGCGGCTCTCCTACAAGGTGCAGCCCTCGCCGGACGGACTGGCACAGGCGTTTCTGCTGGGAGAGGAATTCATCGGCGATGATTGCTGCGCGATGATTCTGGGAGACAATATTTTCTACGGCAACGGCTTCGGCAGAATTCTGCGTGAGGCAAAGGAGAACGGCGAGAACGGCAGAGCAACGGTCTTCGGGTACTATGTTCCCGATCCGGAGCGCTTTGGCGTGGTGGAGTTCGATCAGAACGGCAGGGCGATCTCGATTGAAGAAAAGCCGAAGCAGCCGAAATCCAACTATGCCGTCACCGGTCTGTATTTCTACGACAAACACGTCGTTGAAAAGGCAAAGCGGGTGAAGCCCTCTGCGCGCGGCGAGCTGGAGATCACGGATCTGAACCGGATGTATCTGGAGGAAGGTCTGCTGGACGTCAAGACGCTCGGTCGCGGCTTTGCGTGGCTGGATACCGGCACGATGGAGTCTCTGGTCGAGGCAGCCGATTTTGTGCAGATGGTGGAAAAGCGGCAGGGCGTAAAAATCTCCGCGCCGGAGGAAATCGCCTACCGCAACCGTTGGATCACCAAGGAGGAGCTTCTGGCTTCCGCCGAACTATATGGAAAGTCTCCCTACGGCGCGCATCTTCGCGCCGTGGCGGAGGAGAGAATCATTTATTAGGAAGAAATACATGGAAAAGATTCCGACAAAACTCGAAGGCGTATTCGTTCTGGAGCCGAAGGTATTCGGCGACCATCGCGGTTATTTCACGGAGACCTATTCCGAGCGCGTGTTTTCCGAGCTTGGTCTGAAGACGCGCTTTGTGCAGGACAACGAGAGCTTTACCGCGCAAAAGGGAACGCTGCGCGGGCTGCATTTTCAGAAGAATCCGATGGCGCAGACGAAGATCGTCCGCGTGCTTTCCGGCGCGGTGCTGGACGTTGCGGTCGATCTGCGCAAGGGCTCGCCGACCTACCTGCAATGGGAGGCGGTGGAGCTTTCCGCGGAAAACAAGCGGATGTTTTACATCCCACGCGGCTTTGCACACGGCTTCTTGACGCTGACAGACAACGTCACGTTCGTTTACAAGGTAGACAATCTCTACGCGCCGGACTGCGACCGCTCGATCCGCTTCGACGATCCGGCGATCGGCGTGCAGTGGGGGATCGGAACCCCGATTCTTTCGCAAAAGGACCGCAACGCGCCGCTGCTCAAGGACAGCGACTGCAATTTTATTTATGGAGGCTGAGCTATGAAGCTATTAGTGACCGGCGCCGCCGGCTTTATCGGCAGCAACTTCATCTTCTATCAGCGCAAGCATCATCCGGAGGATCGGATCATCTGCCTTGACGCGCTGACCTATGCGGGCAACCTTGAAACGCTCGCCCCCGTCATGGGCGATCCGATGTTCCGCTTCGTCAAGGGCGATATTGCCGACCGTGACGCGGTCTATGCTTTGTTTGAAGAAGAACATCCCGACTACGTCGTAAACTTCGCTGCGGAGAGCCATGTGGATCGCTCCATCGAGACGCCGGAGCTGTTCCTGCGGACGAACGTCATGGGAACGCAGGTGCTTCTGGACGCCTGCCGGAAATACGGTGTGAAGCGCTATCATCAGGTATCGACGGACGAGGTCTACGGCGATTTGCCGCTGGATCGCCCCGATTTGTTCTTCACGGAGGAAACGCCGATCCACACCTCCAGTCCCTATTCCGCCTCGAAAGCGGCGGCGGACCTGCTGGTGCTGGCGTATCACCGCACCTTCGGACTGCCGGTCACGCTTTCGCGCTGCTCCAATAACTACGGACCGTATCACTTCCCGGAGAAGCTGATCCCGCTGATCATCTCGCGTGCGCTTGCCGACGAGAGCCTGCCGGTCTACGGCAAGGGCGAGAACGTGCGCGACTGGCTCTACGTCGAGGATCACTGCGCGGCGATTGATCTGATCCTGCGCAACGGTACGGACGGCGAGGTCTACAACATCGGCGGTCACAACGAGAGAACCAACCTTGCAGTCGTCAAGACGATTCTGCGGGAGCTGGGCAAGCCGGAAAGCCTCATCACCTACGTCAAGGACCGCCCCGGACACGACCGCCGCTACGCCATCGACCCGACCAAGATTCACCGCGAGCTCGGCTGGAAGCCGACGACCGGCTTCGACGAGGGCATCAAGCGGACGATCGACTGGTATCTGAACAACCGCCAGTGGTGGGAGCATATTCTGGCAGGAGAGTATCAGGATTATTATGAAAGAATGTACGCGGGAAGAGAAGCAGACGCGGTATAATTACGTTCTGGTTAATTTTGGTGGCGACTATCTGGAGCCTGTGTTTCATCCATTAAAGAACTATCCATTTGTGCGTGTCTATGACAGGGCGTTTGACGGAAATGCGCTGCTGCAAAAGCTGTGCTTTCTGCACTGGTCCAAAAAGCTGAACCGAAGAATCAGACTTCCGGGGAAACGAATTTGGTATCGCAAGATGACGGAGCATGATTTTGCTGAGGATAAACCATGCTGCTACGTGTTCTATGGAGGGAAATACATTACCGAAGACCGGGAACTTTTCAGTTACATCAAAAAGAAAAACCCGAATAATAAATGTGTCGTATTCTGCTATGATTTGATTTCAAAAAAGCATTGGGACATCGAGAAAGTAAAGAAAAGCTGCGACCGTATCGTAACATACGACCCCGGAGAGGCGGAGAAGTATCAGATTGACTTGCTGCAGGCGTTTATGTACGGTGCAATCTGTGAGGTTACCGAGCCGGAAGCTTTTGAAAACGACGTCTATTTTCTGGGCTTTGCAAAAGACCGGCTGGATCAGATTTATCAAACCTACCAAACTCTTTCAACCGCTGGTCTGCGCTGTAACTTTTTGATTTGCGGTGTACCAGCAGATAAGCAAATAAAAGGCGAAGGATTACATTACATTACACCAATTTCATATAGAGAAAATGTTGAGAATGTCAAACGCAGCAAATGCATTCTGGAACTGATGCAGGGTGGCAGCGACGCGCCGACGCTTCGGACGGAGGAGGCGCACGTTTACCGCCGCAAGCTGCTGACAAATCACCTGAATCTTGTAAACCAGCCTTATTACGACTGCAATAATATGCGCGTGTTCTCAGCGCCGGAACAGATTGATATAGATTTTCTGAAGACGCCGATTGACTATTCCAGCTTTGATGATTCCTTTGATTATTCTCCGTATCAGTTGATTTCATATTTGGAAAACCTGTTGGGAGGAAACTGATGTATCCTTTGATTTCTGTGATCATACCCGTGTATAACCCCGGAAAATACCTGCGCCCATGCCTTGATTCCATTGTGAATCAGACATACCGGAACCTTCAGATTATTCTGATCGACGACGGTTCTACCGATGGCAGCGCGGCTGTATGTGACGATTATGCGGAAAAAGACGCGCGGATTCTGTGCATTCATCAGGAAAACGCGGGCGTCTCCACAGCGAGAAACAGAGGCTTGGAAGCTGCGACCGGCGATTATTACAGCTTCCCGGACAGCGACGACTATTTAGAGCCGGATAGCTACGAATACCTGCTGGGGCTGATGGAAGAACACCAATGCGACGCGATCAACTTTGAATTCTTCGGCACCTATAAAGATCGTGAAACGACGCATTTGCTTGGCGACGACCACTATGGACTTGTAGATACGAAAACTGCGCACCGCCTTGTTATGAACGGAGAACCGTTCTGCTGGAACAAGCTGTATGCTGCACATTTGGTGCAGGGATTGCAATTCCGGAAGGATATTTTCCGCGGAGAAGACAGCCTGTTTGCGCATCAGGCAATCGACAGGGCAAAGACGGTGTGGTTTGACAAGCGACCGCTGTATCATTATGTGCAGAGCGAACAAAGCGCTTGCAGAGGCACCTTCCGTCCGAACCAGCTCAGCGCGCTGAAGCTGTACGACGCGTATCAGCCGTTGTATCAAGAGAAATATCCGGAGTTCTGGCAGCCGTTCCTTGTCGGCATGGCGGACTTGATGATTACGCTTTATTACAATATGTGGTCGGATAAAGCGGATTACAAGAAAGAGCAAAAAGCGCTGAAGGCGGAATACAACCGCCGTTATGCCGAGATAGATAAAACGCGCCTGTCGAAATCGAAACGAATCAAATTTGCGTTGTTTCACTTTTCAGCAAACGTGTTTTCCGTCATTCATAAACTGATTCACAGACTATGAAGCATAATTACAGTTATCGGGGGGAGCGAATCCTGCTCCGCCCGTTAGAGGAACAAGACATTGAACCGCTCCGGCTGCTTCGGAACAGACCGGAAAACAGACGTTGGTTTTTCTCTGCGGATGAAATATCCGAGGAAAGCCAAAGAGCTTGGTATCGACGGTACGCTTTAAAAGAAAACGACTATATGTTTGCCGCGGCGATTCCCTCTGATCCAACAGGATTTGCTGGAGCAATTGCCGTGTACGATTATCGACCGAGTGACAATTCGTTTGAGGTCGGCAGATTGCTTTTGGATTCCGGAAATCCTGCCTGCAGAGGGCTCGGAAAAGAGCTCGTGCGAGGCATATGCCGGATTGTGGAGAACTATTTCCCAAGAAGCGTATGTGCTGCATTACGTGCGGAAATTTACAATAACAACGAGCGCTCTATCCGCTGCTTTCAGTCTAACGGATTTCAAGTATGCGGCGAGAGAATTGAAAAAGACAGGCGCGTCGTTCTGCTGCGATGTGCGGTTAAGAATAATGAAACGGAGTGACTATCGTGTCAATTCAAGTATTTCAGGCGACCTTTGACGTGGAGGCGTGCCTCGCAGAGATTCGGGAATGCCTTGAAAAGGGCTGGACCGGTATGGGCTTCAAAACCGTCCAGATGGAAGAAGCATGGAAAAAGTATACAGGCTTTGATAACGCGTACTATTTGAATTCATCGACCGCGGGACTGAACCTGTGCGTCGAGATTCTGAAGGAGAAGTACGGCTGGGCGGATGGCGACGAGATCATCACGACGCCGCTGACATTCATCTCGACCAACCATGCGATCCTTCTGGGCGGCATGCAGCCGGTCTTTGCGGACGTGGACGACACCTTCTGCATGGACCCGAAGGAAGCGGAGAAGAAGATCACGGACAAAACCCGCGCGATCATGTACGTCGGTCTCGGCGGCAACGTGGGGCACTGGGAAGAAATCGTCGCGCTGGCAAAGAAGTACAATCTGAAGCTGATTCTTGACGCCGCGCACATGGCGGGAACGCGGATCAACGGCGTGATTCCCGGCAAGGAAGCCGACGTGGTGGTCTATTCCTTCCAAGCGGTCAAAAATCTCCCCACCGCAGACAGCGGCATGATCTGTTTCCGCGACAAGGAACTGGACGCGGTTGCCAGAAAGCGCGCGTGGTTGGGCATCAACAAGGATACCTACGCCAGAACCGGCTCCGGCGGAAACTATAAATGGAAATACGACGTGGAATACGTCGGCAGAAAGGATCACGGCAACTCCGTGATCGCAGCCATTGCGCTGGTGCAGCTGCGCCATCTGGACGAGGACAACGCCCGCCGCAGAGAAATCTGCAGGCAGTATCGGGAAGGACTCAGCGTGCTCGGCGATAAGATCGGCTTTGCCAACGTTCTGTACCCGGAGGAATGCAGCCGCCATCTGTTCCAGATTCTGGTCGAACGCAGAGACGAGCTGATGACGTATCTGAATGCGCACGATATTTTCCCCGGCGTGCACTATGTCGACAACACGGAGTACAGAATGTACCGCTATGCGCACGGCACCTGCCCGAACGCCGCGTATATCAGCGACCATACGATGACCCTCCCACTGCACATGCGGCTGACAGAAGCGGACGTGAAGACGGTGATTCAAACAATCATTGACTTTTACGGATAATCTGCGGCGACGCCTTCGGGTTCGCCGTCAGAACCTCATTTTGACTGAGAGCAGGAAACAAGCATGAAAGAATCCTATCGGGGGAAAGCGCTTTCCGGCATGGCGTGGAAGTTTGCGGAGCGATTGCTGACGAAAATCGTTACAGGCGTCGTTTCGATCATACTCGCGCGCATTCTGTTTCCGGAAGACTACGGCGTTATTTCGCTGACAACGGTTTTTATTACATTATTTGACGTTTTCGTCACATACGGCTTCGGCGTCGCGCTGGTGCAGAAAAAGGACGCGGACGAGCTGGACTTTTCCTCCACGTTCTACGCCGCGTTCGTCATTTCGTCCGCGCTGTATGCAATCCTTTTCTTTGCCGCGTCCTATATCGGCGATTTCTACGATTCGGCGCTGCTGTGCTCCGTGCTGCGCGTGCTTGGGCTGCGTTTGCCGATCAGCGCGCTCGGAACGGTGCAGAATGCGATCGTATCCAGAAAGCTGATGTTCAAGCAATTCTTTTGGGCGTCGTTTATCGGAACGGTGCTGTCCGCTGTGGTCGGTATCTGGATGGCATATTCGGGCTACGGCGTTTGGGCGCTGGTCGGTCAGCAGCTGACGGACATCGTGGTAGATAAAGTCTTCTTCTTATTTGCGACGCGGTGGTATCCGAAGCTCTGCTTCTCCTTTACCCGCGTGAAGGGATTGCTGCGATACGGCTGGAAGATTCTGGTTTCCGGACTCATCAATACCGGATATACCGAGCTTCGCAGTCTGATCATCGGCAAGAAGTATACGAAAGCCGATCTGGCGTACTATGACAAGGGAAAAACCTTCCCCTCCGTGCTGGAAAACAGCATCCACGCGCCGATCAACGACGTGCTGTTTCCGATACTGGCAAAGGAACAGGACGATCTGGAGCGCGTCAAGGATATCACAAGAAAGACCATCACCACAAGCTGCTTCTTTGTTTTCCCGGCGATGGTCGGCTTGGCGGTCGTCGCGCCGACGGTCGTTCCGCTCGTCTACACCAGCAAATGGAACCCCATTATACCGTTTATGCAGCTTTTGTGCGTGTCGTTCATGTTCCGCCCGATGCAGTATGCGAACATTCAGGCAATCAAAGCGATCGGAAAGAGCGACGTCTATCTGAAGCTGGAAATCATAAAAAAGAGCGTGGGAATCGCCCTGCTGCTTGCATCCATTTGGTTCGGCGTTTTCTGGATCGTCTTTGCGGCAATGCTGACGGAGATCGCAGCCACGGTAATCAACGCGATCCCCAATAAAAAGCTGCTGCGCTACAGCTTCGGAGAACAGCTCAGGGACATCCTGCCGTATCTGCTGAACACGCTTGCGATGGGCGGCGTCGTATTTGCGATGAATTATCTTCCCGTTCATCACGTGGCGCGGCTGCTGCTGCAAGTAGTCGCCGGCGTCGGCGTGTACTATCTTGCCGCTCGGCTGACGAAGCCCGCGGCGTACACCTACAGCAAGGAGATCGTCAAGGGCATATTCTCAAAGCGAGAGAGGAAACAGGAAGCGCGCGAGGAAGACGTCACAGAGAGCTAACGAATCGGAGGGAAAAATGGAAAAAGCGCTTGTCAGTATTATCACGCCCTGCTATAACGGCGCTGCCGTGATCGGCAGGATGATCGAGTCTGTTTTGGCGCAGACGTACGACAATATCGAATACATTCTGGTCAACGACGGCTCGAAGGACGACACGGAGCGCGTTGTGCTCTCATATCGGGAGCGGTTCGAGCAGCGAGGCTACCGCTTTCTCTACGTGAAGCAGGAAAACGGGGGACTCGGCGCGGCAATCAACGCAGGCTTACGGGTCTTTACCGGCGATTATCTGTGCTGGGCGGACGCGGACGATTTCTACGCGCCGACGTCGGTCGAAAAGCGCGTGACGTGGATGGAGGCGCATCCGGACTACGGCGTGATCACGTCTGACGCCTATATCGTGAAAGAGGGCGCCGTCGATCAGCCGATCCGCACGGTTTCCTCCGGCGTGCCGGACAACGAGAACGAAGCGCAGTTCTGGAATCTGCTGAACGGCGAATCTATCTTTACGCCCGGCGCTCACATGGCGCGCGCTTCCATGTTTACGGAGCAATATCCCGACCGTCAGATCTACCCCGCAAGAAGAGGACAGGACTGGCAGCTTCTTCTGCCGATGTATTATCACTATAAGCGCCGTTTTCTCAACGAACCGCTCTTTTATTACGTCGTTTCGGACAACAGCATGTCCAGAGACGATTCCGCGGAAAAAGCCCTCTTCCGCTGCGACGAGCATGAGGACATCCTGCGTCATACGCTTGCCGGTATTGAGATGCCTGCAGCGGATCGTGAGAAGGCGGAGCGGCAGGTTCGGGTCAATTATGCAAGAAGACGGCTTTCCGTCGCGTACCGCAGCGGAAAGAAAGACGTTGCGGCAGCGGCGTATCGGCAATTAAAGCAAGACCGTGCGCTGAGAGGAAAGGACCGCGTATATCTGTTCGGCGCAAAGCATCCGTGGCTTCGCAGGCTTGCTGGGAAATAACGGTCTTTTATGACAATCGCAGGAGGAACGTGAGGGAATAAGATGGATAAGTTGATTTCTGTAATCATTCCGGTGTTCAACGTGGAGGACTATGCCGCGGAGTGCTTTGACAGCATCCTTGCGCAGGAGCATCAGCGCTTTGAGGTTATTATCGTGGATGACGGCTCGACGGACCGGAGCGGCGCAATCTGTGATGAATATGCCGCGAAGGATTCCCGGTTTCACGTGCTTCATACGGAAAACCGCGGCGTCGGACAAGCCAGAAATCTGGCAATGGAGCAAATGACCGGCGAATACTGCTTCTTCCTCGACCCCGACGACGTGCTGGAGCCGTTTACGCTCAGCTATCTTCTGCAGCTGCTGGAGGACAACCGCGCGGATATCGCGCTTGGTGTTTCCAAGAACTTCAGAGGCGCGATCCAAAGAGAGGAAACGGAGAAAAAGGAATACGTTCACCGAGGAAAAAAGGAGATTGTCGAGGGCGTTGTTTTCGACAAGAACGACTTGAAGCCGCTGGAGCGGAAAACGGAAAAATCCGTCGTAAACTGGGAATTTTTCTCCAGCCTGTATAAAACGTCTTTGCTGCGGGAGAAGCAGATATGGTTCTTGCCGATCTCCTACGGCGAGGACACCTACGTTGCATTTTACTACCTGCTCGAATCGGAGACGGCGGTAACGACCTCGCTGCCGGTCTACTGGCACCGCAGGAATCCGACCTCGACCACCTTCCGCTATCATCCGGACTATCTGGACGAGACGAAAGCGTATTATCGCTACTATTTAGAGCTCTTTGAGCAAAAGGCGCCGGAGTATCTGGAGCAGGCACGCATCGGCTTGGACGCGCAGTATTACAGAAGATGTGTGTCGGCGATCGAACGCGAGCTGTTTTTCAGCCCGCCGGACCGCGGAACAAAGGAAATGTCGGAGACGATCCGCACCGTGCGGAACGATCCGAAATTCAGCGAGATGTTTACGGCGGAGAATATCCGCAGAACGCCGAAGGGACGCTTCCGGACAATGCTGAAGCTGTTTCGGCTGGGAATCATTCGCCCGACCGTGCTGCTGCTTGCGCGGCGCAAGAGATAAGCAATCTGCATGAAGCAAAAGCGAGGAAGAATGCTGTGAATAAAAAGGAAACGATAATCCTCGGAGGAGGGGTTAGAGATTACTCGCTCAGCCTTGTTCGGCTGATTGCGCTTCTGATGATCATCAGCTGCCATATTCTTCAATTCTATCATTGCGAATTGGCGTGGTGGCTGAATGTCGGCGTGCAGATATTCCTGTGTATTTCCGGCTACCTGTACGGACAGAAAAACGTCGGGAGCATTAAGGCTTATTATTTGCGAAGAATCAGAAAGATCGGGATACCCTTCCTGATCGTGTCCGTTTTTGAAATTGCGGTATATTTCCTCTTTGCGCGGGAGCACATCTCTCCGGTAAGCGCAATCAGAACGCTGCTGCTGGATAAAACGCTCTATGGCGGCGAGCATCTTTGGTTCGTGCCGACGATTCTGTTCTGCTATGCGCTGACGCCGATTCTGGAGAGCTTTTTTGATCATAACGATCGAAAACGCTTCCTGCTGACCGTAGGCGTCGGGTTGGTCGTAATATTCTGGCTTTGCAGCGTGTTTACGGTATTTCACCCGGCGTGGGTCAGCTGCTATTTCATCGGATACGCGATGGGCGTCAATGAAAAGCGTTCATATTTCAAGCAGAAGACAGTATTGCTCCTGCTCGGCGTTCTTTCTCTGATGAATCTTGTTCAAATCTATCTGGACTACGTTCTGCGTTATGACCCAGCCGGAAAAGTTGAAAGAATCTACAAAATGTGGAAGGATTACAATCACGTTTGGCTGGGGGCGTTCCTGTTTGCCGGCTTAAAACGTCTGTTCTCCGGCATGGTGCGCGGCAAACGCCTGCGGGGCGTATTGGATCTTACGGATCAGTACAGCTACGAGTGTTATCTTGTGCATCAGTTTGTGATTCTCGGTCCGTTCACGCTTCTGCGAATCACGGAAGTGCCGGTCGTCAACGTCGCGCTCTGCTTGATTTGCGTCGGAATCATGACGTTTTTACTGAAGCGGGCGGTTTTACTTGCGGACAAGCACCTGCTCAGGACACGAAATAGCGCGCCGCAAACCTGAGATAATACAATGACCTTTTTTCAGTACATTTACTACCTGAAGCCGTGGGCGCAGATTCTGCTCTGTGTCGCCGGATGGGCGGCGTGGACGGCTGCCATGACGCTCCTGCGCCGACACAGCCGCGTCCGTACCGCCGCAGCGATGCTCGGACTTGCGCTGTCGGTTGCGTTGATTCTGTACCAGACGGTTCTGGCGAGAAACGGCGCGGCGCGGAGCCTTGTGCTGCGCCCGTTTGCGACCTTGCTCAAAGCAAGAGAAGAGGACGAGTACTACCGTTCCATGGCGCTGAACGCGATCCTGTTCGTGCCGCTGGGGCTGTCCGCTTCCGCGCTGCTGTCGCGAAACATGACGACGGGCAAATGCGTGGCGCTGACGGTTCTGATCGGACTGCTTTCAAGCGCCGTGCTGGAAACGGCGCAATATATTTTCGCGCTGGGAAAAACGGAAACGGACGATCTCATCATGAATACGTTCGGCACGTTTTTCGGCGCAGCCCACGTGTGGGTTACGGCTGCGGCGCAGCGACGGCTTGGCAGGCGCGAATCGGAGCCGTAAAAGAAACAAGAAGTACGCCAGCTTGACCGCTTCGTGCGGCAGGCGGAAAGAGGTATGACATGAAAGTGATGGTTGTCGGCGCCGGAACGATGGGCTCCGGCATTGCGCAGGTCTTTGCGCAGTGGGAAGAAGCCGAGCGCGTCTGGTTAGTCGACGTAGACGCCGCGCTTGCCGAAAACGGAAAGCGGCAGATTGCAAAATCGCTTGCGCGTCTGGTTGCAAAGGAGCGCCTCACGCAGGAGCGGGCGGACGCGGTTCTCGCAAAGCTTGTCACCGGCACGAAGGAGATCGGGGCGGACGCCGACTGGGTTGTCGAAGCCGCGATCGAGGATATGGCGGCGAAAAAGCGCCTGCTGCGGGAGTTGGACGGTATCGTGCGGGAGGACGCGGTTTTTGCCACGAATACGTCCTCGCTCTCGATTACCGAATTGAGCGCAGGGCTGCAGCATACGCTGATCGGCATGCATTTTTTCAATCCAGCGCCCGTGATGAAGCTTGTTGAGATCATTTCCGGCGCGCTTACGACGCAAAACGCGGCGGAGCGTGCGGAGAAACTGGCAAAATCTTTGGGGAAGGAACCGGTCCGGGTGAAGGAAGCGCCGGGGTTTGTGGTGAATCGTCTTTTGATTCCCATGATCAACGAGGCGGTCTTCCTCCTGTCGGAAGGCGTCGCCTCTGCGGAGGATATTGATACCGCCATGCGGCTCGGCGCGAATCATCCCATGGGACCGCTTGCACTTTGCGACCTGATCGGACTGGACGTCGTCTTGGCGATCATGCTGACGCTTCAGACGGAAACCGGCGAAGAGAAATACAGACCGGCGCCGCTGCTGCGAAAGATGGTTCGCGCGGGAAAGCTCGGCCGGAAAAGCGGAGAAGGCTTCTTCTCCTACCGATAAGCAAGTGCGGGCGCCGCCCGTATCAAGGCGAAGCCGGAGGGGTTTTATGAAAAACGTATACATTCTTGGCGCTTGCCGCACGCCGATCGGCAAAATGGGCGGCGCGTTATCCGCCGTTTCCGCGGTGGACTTGGGAGCCGCCGTGATACGGGAAGCACTGCGGCGCGCGGAGATTCCCGCCGATCACGTGGATCACGTCTATATGGGCTGCGTGCTTCAGGCTGCGCTCGGTCAGAACGTGGCAAGGCAGGCGGCGCTGAAAGCAGGCATTCCGTATACGGCGACTGCCCAGACGCTGAACGTCGTCTGCGGGTCCGGTCTGGAAGCCGTGAACGCGGCTGCGCGTCTGATTCAGTCGGACGACGCCGAAATCGTTGTGACTGGCGGAACGGAAAGCATGTCGCAGGCGCCGTTTGCGCTGACGCAGGGACGCTACGGCTACCGTATGGGCAGCCCGATGATCAACACGCCGCTGATCGACACGATGGTGAACGACGCGCTCTGGGACGCGATAAACGACTATCACATGGGCGTCACGGCGGAAAACGTTGCGCAGCGCTGGAGCATCAGCCGCGCGGAGATGGATGCGTTTGCCGCCGACTCACAGAACAAGGCGGAACGGGCGCAGACCGACGGCGCGTTCTCGGAGGAAATCGTTCCGGTCGTCCTCCAAGGCAAGAAGGGCGCCGTGACCGTTGCAGCCGACGAGGGACCCCGCCCGGGCACCACCGTGGAAGCGCTTGCGAAGCTGCGCCCGGCGTTCCGACCGGACGGGCTCGTGACGGCAGGCAACAGCTCAGGTATCAACGATGGCGCTGCCGCTGTCGTGCTGGTTTCCGAGCGTATGCTGCGCGAGCTTGGACTGAAGCCGCAGGCACAGTGGCTGGGCAGCGCAATGGCGGGCGTTGATCCCGCCGTTATGGGAGTCGGACCGGTCGCCAGCACAAAAAAGCTGCTTCAGAAGATGCACATGACGATTGACGAAATCGACCTGTTTGAGGCAAACGAGGCGTTTGCCGCGCAGTCGCTTGCGGTCAAGCGCGAGCTCGGAATACCGAGCGGGAAGCTGAACGTCAACGGCGGCGCGATCGCGCTGGGTCATCCGGTCGGCGCGTCCGGCTGCCGGATTCTTGTTTCGCTGATCTACGCGATGAAGAAGCGCGGCGCGAAAACGGGTCTTGCAACGCTTTGCGTCGGCGGCGGCATGGGCTGTTCCACTATGATCCGTGCGAAGACTGACGACGTATAAGCGGAAAAGCAGTGGCTTGCCGTGACGGAAATAATCGTGAGGCGTTATGATGAAAGCTAACCGGTACGCTTTTCCGGATGATGAAAAAGATTTGCTGCTACGAATCCTTGCCGACAGGTTCTCCGGCAACCCCGGCTGCTTCGCTGGTGCGGACGAGATCGTGCTCCAGCGGTTGATCAGACTGTCGTCCGACCAGAAGCTGCTGCCGCTCGTAATTGATTCGTTTCACGGATGCGAGGAAGCCGAAGCATGGCGGGAGTATGCCGCGTACAAGCGCATGGCGCGGGCGCAGGTAACGGAGCAGGCGCGGCGCGGCGTCGAGTTTCTGGAGGCTTATGCAAGGCTGAAGGAAGCCGGTATCTCCGCGCTGGTGCTCAAGGGGTGCGTGTGCCGTTCCGTCTGGCCGGAGGGACACCTTCGGATCAGCACAGACGAGGATCTCTACGTGCGCCCGGATGAGTTCAGGCGCGCCTGCGATACGCTGCGGCGTTATGGTATGACCTGCGGCGATAAAGCCGATCCCGTTGCGGACTTCGAGATCGGCTGGCGAAAGCCGGACAGCACCCTGTATATCGAGCTGCACCGAAAGCTGTTTTCGCCGGATGGCGCGACGGGCGATTTGCAGCGATTCTTCGACGACGCCTTCGACCGTGCGCAGGATTATACGGTGGAGAGCGGCGCGGGGATCGTCCGGTCAATGTCGCCGGAGGATCATCTGCTGTATCTGATACTGCACGCATATAAGCACTTTGTCCGCAGCGGGTTCGGCGTCCGGCAGGTCTGCGACGTCGGGCTTTGGATGAAAGCCTATGGGGACGAGATCGACCACGCGCAGATCATGCGAAAGCTGTCGGACGCGCATGCGCTGTATTTTGCCTCTGCGATGCTTGCGATTGCAAGAGAGGATTTGGGGATCGACCTACGGCTCCCGCCGTGCTGGGACGGCGTAACCGTAGACCGCGAGCCGATGCTGCGTGATTTACTGGACGCCGGCGTCTACGGCAGCTCCACCATGAGCCGGCATCATTCCGCCGCGCTGACGGCGGAGGCGGTCGCCGCGAGCCGCGGCAACCGAAAGAAAAAAGGACTGCTTTACCGGGCGTTCCCGCCGAAGCGCATTCTGGCGCGCGATTATCCCGAGCTGAACGAGCATCCTGCAAGGCTGCCGCTTATATGGGTAAAGCGCCTGCTGAAATATCAAAAAGAAACAAAAGCCGACGAGAATAACTCCATGGCGGAAAGCATCCGTATTGCCAAAGCGCGCGAGGATTTGCTGAAGTATTACCGTATCATCTGAACGGCGGACGAAAGCAGCATTCGCAGCGCAAGGCGCGGAAGAAATGAGGATTCTTTGATGGGTACGATGTTTGAAAACAAAACGCTGTTGATCACCGGCGGCACCGGCTCCTTCGGCAACGCCATTCTGAACCGCTTCCTGCAGACGGATGTCGCAGAGATTCGCGTGTTTTCCAGAGATGAGAAGAAGCAGGACGACATGCGCCACGAGTTCCAGACGAGGATGCCGGAGGTCGCGGAAAAGATCAAGTTCTTCCTCGGCGACGTGCGCGAGCTGTCCTCAATCAAGAACGCGCTTCACGGCGTCGACTATATTTTCCATGCGGCTGCCTTGAAGCAGGTGCCCTCGTGCGAGTTTTTTCCGATCGAGGCGGTCCGGACAAACGTGCTCGGCACGGAAAACCTGCTGACGGCTGCGATTGACGAGGGCGTGAAGGCAATTATTTGTCTTTCCACCGACAAGGCGGCGTATCCGGTCAACGCTATGGGCATCTCCAAGGCAATGATGGAGAAGGTCGTCGTCGCAAAGAGCCGCACGGTCGCGCCGGAACGGACGAAAATCTGCTGCACGCGCTACGGCAACGTGATGTGCTCCCGCGGCAGCGTGATTCCGCTGTGGATCGAGCAGATCAAGGCGGGAGAGCCGATCACGATCACGGAGCCGACCATGACGAGATTCATCATGTCTCTGGACGAGGCGGTCGATCTCGTGCTCTTTGCCTTTGCGCACGGCGCATCCGGCGATATTCTCGTGCAGAAGGCGCCCGCATGCACCATTGAGACGCTGGCGAAGGCGGTGACCGGACTGTTTGCGCCGGAGCATGAGATTCGCGTGATCGGGATCCGCCACGGCGAAAAAATGTATGAAACGCTGCTGACGAACGAGGAATGCGCGCACGCGGAGGACCTCGGCAGCTTCTACCGCGTTCCATGCGACAAGCGCAACCTGAACTATGACAATTACTACCGGAAGGGCGATACCGAGCGCAACCTTCTTTCCGAGTTCAACAGCAATAATACCGAGCTTCTGGACGTCGCACAGGTGCAGAAAAAGCTCCTGTCGCTGGAGTATATCTGTCAGGAGCTGGAAAGATGCAAGAACAAGTGATCCGGAAAACGCGCCGGTTCGGCGCAGGCAGCCGGATTCGTCAATCAAACGAGGAGGTAACAGTGCAGTGAAAGGCATCATTCTGGCGGGCGGCAAGGGGAGCCGTCTCTATCCGATGACCAAAGCGGTGTCCAAGCCGCTGATTCCGATTTATGATAAGCCGATGGTCTATTATCCGCTGTCCGTCCTCCTGATGGCGGGTATTCGTGAGATCATACTGATCACCGCGCCCGCCGACGTCGAAGCGTATAAGCGACTGCTCGGCGACGGCAAGCAGTTCGGCATTACGGTCGAATACGGCGTACAGTACGTGGCGCGCGGCATCGCCGACGCCTTTCTGATCGCGGAGGACTTCATCGCGGGCGACCGCTGCTGCCTTGTGCTCGGCGACAATATGTTCTACGGCGGCAAGCTGGAGGAGCACGTCAGAGCGGCGGCGCAGCGCACGGAGGGCGCGACGGTATTCGGCTATCCGGTGAAGAATCCGAGCGCCTACGGCGTCGTGGAATTCGACGAGACGCATCGCGTCGTCTCCATTGAGGAAAAGCCGAAGAATCCGAAGTCTCACTATGCCGTTCCGGGTCTGTATTTCTACGACGGTCACGCGGTCGAATATGCCAAGACGCTGACGCCGTCCGCCCGCGGCGAGCTGGAGATCACTTCCCTGAATGAGGAATACCTCAAGCGCGGCGCGCTGAACGTTCAGCTGTTCGGCAGAGGGCTTGCATGGCTCGATACCGGCACCCCGGAGGGCATGCTCAACGCGGCGCAGTACGTCGAGGCGGTTCAGTCGCGGCAGGGGCTGTATATCGCCTGCCCGGAGGAGATCGCGTGGCAGCAGGGCTTTATTTCCGACGAGCAGCTGCTTCGCATCGGCAATGAGCTGAAAATGACGGAATACGGTCAGTATCTGACCGATTTGGTTCACCGTAAATGAACGAAAGACTGGAACGGATTCTCCCCAAGGTGCAGAAGCCTGCGCGTTACGTCGGGGGAGAGTACAGGCAAACGTTGAAAAATAAAGCACAGATTGACGTCCGGGTCGCCTTCTGCTTCCCGGACACTTATGAGATCGGCATGTCCAATCTCGGCGTTCGCATTCTCTACGCGGTGATGAACCGCATGGAGGGCGTGTGGTGCGAGCGCGTCTTTGCGCCATGGGGCGATATGGAGGAGGAGCTTCGCAAGAACCGCATTCCGCTCTATGCCCTCGAAAGCGGAGACGCGCTTTCTGCGTTTGATATGATCGCCTTTTCGGTCGGCTATGAGATGAGCTATACGAATATCCTGAATATGCTCGATCTCGGCGGAATCCCGCGCAGAGCGGCGGACCGGAAGGGCTTGGAGCATATGGTATTCGCCGGCGGCGCCTGCACCTATAATCCGGAGCCGCTCGTTGATTTTATCGACTTTTTTTCGCTCGGCGAGGGCGAGGAGCTGACGGAGGAGATCGTATCCCTCTATCAAAAAGCAAAACGTGAGGCATGGAGCAAGGAGGCGTTCCTGCTTGCGGTCAGCAGGCTGGACGGCGTCTACGTTCCGTCCTTCTACGAGCATGCGTACAATGAAGACGGCACGCTGCGGTCGATCACGCCGCTGCACGGCGCGCCGACGCAGGTTACGAAGCGGATCATGCAGAAGCTGGACGACGCGCTGTATCCCACGGATATTATCGTGCCGAATACGGAGATTGTGCATGACCGCTCCAATTTGGAGGTCATGCGCGGCTGTATCCGCGGCTGCCGTTTTTGTCAGGCGGGCTTTACCTACCGTCCGGTGCGCCCGCGCTCGCCGGAGCTGCTTTTGCAGCAGGCGATCGAGCTGCTGGAAAATTCCGGCTGCCACGAGATCACGCTTTCGAGCCTGTCCACCTCGGATTACAAGTACCTTCCCGTGCTGGCGCAGCAGATGCAGGACTACTGCACGCCGCGCAAGATCAATCTTTCGCTCCCGTCCCTGCGCGCTGACAATTTCTCCCGCGAGCTGATGCTGCGCCTGCAGCAGGTAAGAAAGAGCGGCTTGACCTTCGCGCCGGAGGCGGGCACGCAGCGGCTGCGCGACGCGATCAACAAGAACGTCACCGAAGAGGAAATACTGGAAACCTGTTCCATCGCCTTTGAGGGCGGCTGGAACAACGTCAAGCTCTATTTCATGCTCGGACTGCCGACGGAAACGGACGAGGACGTGCTCGGTATCGCGGCGCTGGTTTATAAGATACTGAAAACATGGCGCGAGCACGCGAGCAACAAAAAGCGCGGCGTGCGCATTCACGTCGCGACGGCGTTTTTCGTACCGAAGCCCTTCACGCCCTTCCAGTGGGAAAAGCAAATCACGCCGGAGGAATACGTCCGCCGGCAGAAGCTGCTCAAGGACAATATGCCGTCCAAGAGCATCGAATACAATTGGCACGCCTCCGACCTGAGCCGTCTGGAGGCGGTGCTTGCCCGCGGCGACCGCCGGCTCTGCGCCGTGCTGGAGGAAGCCGTCGACCGCGGCGCGAAGCTCGACGGCTGGGACGAATACTTCTCCTATCAGACGTGGCTTGACAGCTTCGCGGCCTGCGGCGTCGACCCCGATTTCTACACGACCCGCGGCTACGGCGTCGACGAGCTCCTGCCGTGGAGCGTGATCTCCGACGGCGTGCGCACATCGTTCCTGAAATCAGAGCGGGAACGCGCCTACCGCAACGAAACGACGCCGGACTGCCGGACGAAATGCAGCGGCTGCGGCGCAAGCTGCCTTCTGGAAGGAGGCAAGTGCGATGCGTAGGATGCTGTTTGAAAAGACCGGCACGGCGATCTGGATGTCCCATCTGGACACGATGCGGCTGATGCAGCGGGCGTTCCGCAGAGCTGGCGTCGTTCTGCACCATTCGCAAGGCTATACGCCGCACGCCTACGTCTCCATGCTCCTGCCCCTGAGCGTCGGCACCGAGAGCATCTGCGAGATCATGGAATACGCGCTTGACGCGGAGATCGCGATCACGCCGGAGGATATGAACGCTGTTCTGCCGCAGGGCGTGCGCGTCCTTGCGGTTTATGAGAGCGACAGAAAGGCAAAGCATCTGACCGAGCTTTCCGTTCTGCTGACGATGCGCTATGATCACGGCGTTCCGGATGGCGCGGAGGCGCGGATCGACGCGCTGCTGAACGGGTCGGAGCTGCTGGTCGAAAAGCGCACGAAGCGCGGCATGGAGGAAACGGATATCCGTCCGATGATCCGCAAGACGGCGCTTTCCGTCGAAAACGGCGAAATCCTGCTGACCGCGCGCATCAGCGCGCAGAACCCGTCGCTGAACCCCGCGCTGCTGACTGCCGCGATCGAACGCTATTTCCCGCAGGATAAGCCTGATTTTGTCCGTTATCGCCGCCTTGAAATCTATGACGAGGACGGCGCAGTTTTCCGCTGAGGAGGTAGAATTATGAGAAACTGTGAAGATTGCTGGCACAACAATTACGACGAGGAATCGGATCAATCCTTCTGCTCCAAGGACATCGACGAGGACGAATGGTACCGCATTCAGACGCGTCATAAGGGCGAATGCCCGTATTTCCGCCCTGTGGACGACTACAATCGCCGCGGCGACAACGACTGGGAGGAATAAACGATGAACGTTTTACTGACCGGAGGACTCGGCTACATCGGCAGTCATACCTGCGTGGAGCTGCTGAACGCGGGGCATGAGGCGGTAATCGCCGATAATCTATGCAACGCCTACGGCTCTGTGCTGGAGCACATTGAGACGATCACGGGTAAGCGTCCGAGGTTCTATGAGATCGACGTGCAGGATCGAGACGCGATGGAGCGGCTCTTCTCCGAAAACGGCATCGACGCGGTGATCCATTTCGCGGGGCTCAAGGCGGTAGGGGAAAGCTGCCGCATCCCGCTGGCGTATTACCGCAACAATCTCGACAGCACGCTGACCCTACTGGAGACGATGGAGAAGTACGGCTGCAAGAAGCTCGTGTTTTCCTCCTCCGCGACCGTCTACGGTCCGGACAATCCCGTACCGTACCGCGAGGACATGCCGTGCCACGTCGCGACCAACCCTTACGGCTGGACGAAAGCAATGATCGAACAAATCATCCGCGACTACGTTACGGCGAAGCCCGACTTTTCCGCCGTTCTGCTGCGCTACTTCAATCCGGTCGGCGCGCATGCATCCGGCTTGATCGGCGACGACCCGAACGGCGTTCCCAACAATCTCATGCCCTATATCGCGCGCGTCGCGGGCAGACAGCTTGAACGGCTGACCGTGTTCGGCAACGACTACGACACGCCGGACGGCACCTGCCTGCGCGATTATCTGCACGTCGTCGACCTTGCAAAGGGACATCTCTGCGCCCTTGACTACGCCGCGGAGCATACCGGCGTGGACGCGATCAATCTCGGCACGGGCAACGGCGTTTCCGTGCTGGAGCTGCTGCACACCTTTATCCGCGTGAACGGCGTCGACGTCCCCTATGTGATCGGCGCAAGACGGGACGGCGATCTGGCGCGCTGCTACGCCAATGCGGAAAAGGCAGAGCGCGTCCTGCACTGGAGGGCGGAAAAAACCGTAGAGGATATGTGCCGGGACAGCTGGAATTTCATCGTAGAGCATACGAAGTGACAGAAAAGAGAAGCGATTATGATCAATCAGGAAATGATGCGGCTGGGCAACCATCGCTCGGTCATCCGCGATATTTTTGAATACGGGAATCAGCGCGCGAAGATCGTCGGAAGGGAGAATATCTTCGATTTTTCCCTCGGCAATCCCAACGTCCCCGCGCCCGCGCAGGTTGCGCAGACGTTGGAAGCGCTTGCAAAAACGGATCCCGTCGCCGTCCACGGCTATACTTCCGCGCAGGGCGGCGAAGCCTGCCGCAAGGCGATGGCGGACGATCTCAACCGCCGCTTCGGCACGCGTTACCGCCCGGAGAATTTCTACATGACCTGCGGCGCTGCTGCGTCGCTGACCATCTCTCTCCGCGCGCTGGTCGCGTCGCCGTGCGACGAGATTATTGTCTTCGCGCCGTTTTTCCCCGAATACAAGATGTGGGTGGAGAGCTGCGCCGGCGCAAAGTGCGTGGTCATTCCCGCGCAGATCGAGGACTTCCAGATCGACTTTGCGACGCTGGAAGCGAGGATGAACGGCAATACGAAGGCGCTGATCATCAATTCTCCGAACAATCCATGCGGCGTAATCTATTCCGCGGATACGATTACGCGCCTGTCTTCGCTGCTGGAAAGAAAATCGGCGCAGTACGGACATCCGATTTATCTGATTTCCGACGAGCCGTATCGTGAGATCGTCTACGGCGGCGAGAAGGTCAACTTCATCGCGCCCGCGTACCGCAATACCGTCGTCTGCTACTCGTTCTCCAAATCCCTTTCCATGCCGGGCGAAAGAATCGGGTATATTCTCGTGCCGGACTGCCTTGATAACGCCGCCGACGTCTTCGCGGCGGTGTGCGGCGCGGGTCGCAGTCTCGGCTACGTCTGCGCGCCGTCCATGTTCCAGACGGTCGCTGCCGCATGCGTCGGGACGACCTCGGATATTTCGATCTACGAAACCAACCGCAAGCTTCTGCTCGACGGTCTGCGCAGCTTCGGCTATACCTGCGTAGCGCCGGGCGGCGCGTTTTACCTGTTCCCGCGGTCATTGGAACCGGACGCGGGCGCGTTCTGCGAAAAGGCAAAGAAATACGATCTTCTTCTCGTCCCCGGCGACGGCTTCGGCACGCCCGGACATTTCCGAATTTCTTACTGCGTGAAGACGGAAACGATCGAACGCGCGCTGCCGCTGTTTCAAAAGCTGGCGGAGGACTACGGCGCCCGATAAAGCGATAAAAAAGCTCCGAAGCGTTTGCTTCGGAGCTTTTGCTTGTTATAAGGAGAAGTCTACGTCGTCGTACTTGGAGAAGTCCGTTGGGTTTTTCTTGGTCGGAACGCGCTTCAGCGGGTCGTATTTAAATCTCCGGCAATGATATCCGGGAGCTACCATTCCTTTTTTCGTGCAGAGATACGCACCGTCGTTGACCTTGCCGGAGCGGGCGCAGTTGGCGCAGGATTTTTCAATACTCTTTCGGAACAGCATTTTTTTCACCTCATAAACAATTATAGCGTATTTCGCGCCAAATTTCCACCCCATTTTTTCGCAATCGCCGGAAATAGCGCGCAAAGGAGAAAAACGCTGCCGCAGACCGATACGGAAAGCGCGCTGGGAGACGAGTAGGCGACGGCAAGAATTGCGGAAATCATACCGTGCAACAGCTTGGAGCGGAAATACCGCTTCGGCTGCACGCCGGCGTCTTGCCAGAGCGCTTTTGCCTGCATGTGAACACAGAATCCGCCCCATCCCATGATAAACGCGCATAGCACGAACGCATGGCGTGAATCCGCGCTGCGCAGAATACCGACGGAAAGCTCAAACGCGCCGCAGAAAAGCGCTTTCAGCTCCGCGAGAGGCAAATGCGGTATACGGGAGAGCAGGCGGAGGATACCGACTTCCTCGCCGATTGCAAGCATGACGGAGAAAAAGACGATCAGACCGCTGATTTGCAGCAGGGAGGCACAGCTCTCCGAGATCGCCTCAGGCAGCCGTTTGACTTTTGTCGCTCGTTCCGATTTCACTGCCCGCATCCGCAGCATGTCTTTGCCGCTTTCTGCAAGCATCCTCCCGCACAGAACGGCGGAAATTACGTGGATGATGTATAGTGCAGATCCGAGCGCTGCGCTGTGCAGCACCGTTCCGCCGATCAGGGAGAGGAAAAAGGCGGGACCGGAATTGTTGCAGAAGCAGAGCGCGCGCTCCGCGTCCTGCTTCGTAACGGTACCGTTCTTGTATAGCTCGACGACGGCGGCCGCGCCGGCAGGATAGCCGCCCAGCAGACTGACGCAAAAGGCGGAAAGGCAGGGACCGCTGACGCCGAAGCATTTTTCGGCAAGCCGGTTTGGAAACGGTACGGTAAAGCCGCCGGAAAGCAGCAGCTTTGACAGTACGAAAAACGGAAACAGCGAGGGAATCACGGACGTGGCGCAAACCCGCAGAGCGTTTCGCGCGGCTTCGGCTGCCGCTTCGGGACAGACGATCAGTCCGAGCATCCCGATCATAACCGAAATTCCGATCCAATTCTTGCGTCTCACAGCATTCACCCCGTTGAATATATGCATGCGAAGGAAAGAAAGATACCCTTGCGCATAGAATGATTCGGGCAGGTGAATGGCTTGAAACAGAATATTACGGAAAAAATCAGCGAAAAGGCGGCAATTCCGGAGGAGCTGATCTCGGACGTCGCGTTGACGCGGGTGGTCGGAAGGCGGAGCGTCTGCGTTGAAAACCATAAGGGCGTGCTGGCGTACGAGCAGACGCATATTCAGATCGCGGTGAAGCATGGCAGCGTTCACGTTTACGGCGCGGCGCTGACGATCGCGCGAATGACGAAAAAGACCGTCGAAATACGCGGAACGCTGCAGCGCTTGGAGTTGGAATAGCATGAATCGACTGACTGCGTATCTGACGGGCGAGGCGCGCCTTTCCTTGACCGGCGCGTCGCCGCAGGATTGCTTAAATCTGCTGACGCAGGAGGGGGTACCGTTCCGGTCGGTAGAGCGAACCGATGAAATGCACTATTACATCAGCGTACCGCTGCGAAGTGAAAAAACGGCGGTCAGGCTTGCGGCGCGGCGGTTTTGTACGGCAGAGACTGTGGAACGTCGAGGCTTGTCCTTGCTGTTGAGGAAAGCCGTGCGCAGACCTGCGCTGCTGCTCGGCATGGCTGCGGCGATCGCGCTTTGCTTTCTGCTGCAAAACCGGATATGGGTGATCGAGGTGAAGGGCAACGAGCGCGTGCCGCAGGAGGTCGTTCTTCGCGCGCTTGCAGCGCTTGGGATTCGGCAGGGAGCAAGCGCCGACTACGATCAGCAGCAGATCAAAATGCAGATGCTCAACGCCGTGCCGGAGCTGTCATGGCTCGCCGCAAATCGCAGGGGCGGCAAGATCACGGTGCTCGTGACCGAACGCGTCCTCCCGCAGGAGGACGGAAAAAAGCCGCCAGCAGGCAATCTGATCGCCGCTTCGGACGGCATTATCACCGATTACAGCATTGCAGAGGGTATGCGGCTGGTTTCCCGCGGCGATACTGTGACCGAGGGACAAATCCTTGTTTCCGGTCTGGAAGACTACGGACTGTGCCTGCGCGCCGTCTGCGCGGAGGGTGAAATCTATGCAAATACGTGGTATGACGGCAGCGTCGTCACGCCGGCGTTTGCGCAGGAAAAGGTCTATACGGGCAGAGAGTGGAGGGAGTTCAGCCTGCTCGTCGGAAGAAAAAGAATAAAAATATGCGGAAACAGTGGAATTTCGGTAGGCAGTTGTGATAAAATGGTAAACGTAAAAAGATTGCGCCTGCCGGGATATGCGTTCCCGATCGCGCTGGAAACCGTCGTTTGGCGGGAATTCACACGGTCTGAACGACTGAAAGACCCGGATACCGTCCGCAGAGCGCTGGAATACGCGTGGGAAGCGCAGACCTGCGCGAAAATGGTCGCGGGCGTGATCGGACAGACGAATTATCGCTTTTCGCGGAGCGACACGGTCTACGTCCTGCGGGCGGAAAGCGCATGCAACGAAATGATTGCAAGACTTGTCCCGATCTACGGGAAATACGAAGGAGAAAGCAATGACGGAACGGATTATCAACGCCGAACGGATTGAGCAGATCATCAACGTGTTCGGCTCGTTTGATGAGAATATCAAGCGAATTGAGGAAACCTACCATGTGAAGATTACGAACCGCGGCACGGAGCTCAAGGTGAGCGGCGGCGAGGAGGAGGTCGACAAGGGCGCGAGGGCGATTGAGGGGCTTCTGACGCTTGCCGCCAAGGGCGAGGCGATCGACGAGCAGAAGGTACGCTACCTGATCGACCTCGTTTCCACCGGCAACGACGACAAGATCAACGAAATGGCGAAGGACGTCGTCTGCATTACCGCGAAGGGCAAGCCGATCAAGGCGAAGACCATCGGTCAGCAGCGTTATATGAAGGCGATCCTGAAAAACACGATCACGATCGGCGTCGGTCCCGCCGGCACGGGTAAGACCTATCTCGCGGTCGCGGCGGCGGTCGCCGCCTTCCGTGCCAAGACGGTCAACCGCATCATTCTGACCCGACCCGCCGTGGAGGCGGGCGAACGTCTCGGCTTCCTGCCGGGCGACCTGCAAAACAAGGTCGACCCTTATCTGCGCCCGCTGTATGACGCCCTATACGACATGCTCGGTGCGGAAACCTATCAAAAATACTTGGAGCGCGGGAATATCGAGGTCGCGCCGCTTGCCTATATGCGCGGAAGAACGCTCGACGACAGCTTCATCATTCTCGACGAGGCGCAGAACACGACCCGCGAGCAAATGAAGATGTTCCTCACGCGTCTCGGCTTCGGCTCGAAGATCGTTATCACGGGCGATATTACACAGATCGACCTGCCGAGCGATAAGACGAGCGGCTTGAAGGACGCGGTGCGCATTTTGGAGAATATTCCCGATATTGCAATCTGCCGCCTGACGGCAAGCGACGTCGTGCGTCACGCCCTCGTGCAGCAAATCATCGCAGCCTACGAGAGCGGCGAAAAGAAGGCGCTTCCCGCGCAGAAGAAAGTCTACAGAAAGAAGTAATCCGATGAAACACCGTATTTTGGTTCGATATGCAAACAAACGGGAGAAGAACCCCGCGCTGACGATTCATCTGTACCGCTGCATTTCCGCCGCGCTGGACGCAGAGGGCGTGAACGTGCCGTGCGAGATCAACGTGTTGGTCACGGACGATCAGGGAATTCAGGTCATCAACAAGGCGACGCGGAACGTCGACAGCGCGACGGACGTGCTTTCTTTTCCGATGTTTCAATTTGAGCCGGGGAAATTTCCCGACGCCGCGGACGATCTTGTCGACCCGCAGACGGGCTTGCTGCCGCTGGGCGATATGGCGATCTCGCTGGAACGCGCGCGCGATCAGGCGAAGCGCTTCGGCAATACGCTCAAGCGCGAGGTCGGCTATCTGACGATCCACAGCGTTCTGCATCTTCTCGGCTATGACCATCTGGACGAGGGCGAAATGAAGCGGCAAATGCGCACGAGAGAAGAAATGATTGCCGCCGAAATCGGCATTACACGCACGTAAGGAGAACAACATGGGGACCAAATCCGTCATGATTACAATTGCCGGCAGACCGAACGTCGGAAAGTCCACGCTCATCAACCGTCTGGTCGGGGAGAAGATCGCAATCGTTTCCAATAAGCCGCAGACGACGAGAAACCGCATTTGCGGCGTGCGGACCAGAGGCGACACGCAGCTTGTCTTCATCGACACGCCGGGCTTTCATAAGCCGCGCACCAAGCTGGGCAATTACATGGTCGACGTCGTGCGCGAATCCGTCGCGGACGTCGATCTGATCCTTCTGATCGTTGAGCCGATCGCAAACGTCGGTCCGCAGGAGGAAGCGCTTTTGGCGCAGGTCAAGGCGAGCGGCGCGCCTGCGATCCTCGTGATCAACAAGATTGATACCGTACAGGACAAGGAGGCGCTGCTTGCCGTCATCGCAACCTACGCCGCGCGCTTTGACTTTGCCGCCGTCATGCCGATCTCCGCAAAATACAACGACGGCGTGCAGGCGCTGCTCGACGAATGCGTGAAATATGCCGCGGAAAGCCCGTTCTTTTTCCCGGAGGACATGACCTCCGATCAGCCGGAGCGGCAGGTGATCGCGGAAATCATTCGAGAAAAGCTGCTGTGGAATCTGGAGCGTGAGATTCCGCACGGGACCGCCGTCGAGATCACGAAATTCTCCGAGCGCGACAACGGCGTCGTCGACGTGGACGCGACCATTTACTGCGAAAAGGCGAGCCATAAGGGCATCATCATCGGCAAAAACGGCGCGATGCTGAAGAGAATCAGCTCCGCCGCGCGCGAGGACTGCGAGCGCTTCATGGGCACAAAGGTCTTTTTGCAGACGTGGGTCAAGGTCAAGGAAAACTGGCGCGACAGCGACTTTTTGATCCGCAACCTCGGGTATCAATAACAAGACTTCCCACGGATAGTTCACAGGCATGGGGAAATCCTAAAACCAGAAAGCGAAAGGGGAGCTCCCATGGATGCATCGTTTTACTGGAACCTGTTCGTGGAAACCGGCGCACCGGAGGCGTATCTGCTCTATCTGAAAGAAAAAGGCGGCAAGGGACCGACAGCGTGACCGCTGCCGGCGTACATAACCATGTTTGAAAAAACCGAGGGCATTGTGCTGAGAGCAACTGAATACAGGGATACGGACAAGCTGCTGACCGTGCTGACGCGCGACCTCGGCAAGGTGACCTTTAAGGCGCGCGGCGTCAAGAGCCGCGGCAGCAGGCTCCGCGCCGCCAGTCAGCTTCTGGCTTTTTCCGAGTTTACCGTCTCCGACTATCAGGGACGGTACGTGATTACCGAGGCGGTCAGCAAGGAGCTTTTCCCGGAGCTGCAGAGCGATATCGAGCTTCTGTATCTCGCCTCCTACTTCGTGCAGGTCTGCGACGTGGTGGCACAGGAGTCCGATCCGATACCGGAGCTTTTATCGCTGCTTTTGAACGCGCTGTACGCGCTGTCCAAGCTGAAGCTGCCGCAGGCGAAGGTTAAGGCGGTTTTTGAGCTGCGGACGGCGTGTATCGCGGGCTTTCTGCCCGACCTGCGCGCCTGCGCGATCTGCGGCAGGGAAGACCCCGACCGTTTCAACATCACGCGGGGCGCGCTGCAATGCGCCTCCTGCAGGAGCGATGGCGCGGAGGGAATCCGCATGCCGGTATCGCCGGGCGTGCTGAACGCGATGCGGTATATCTGCTCCGCCGACCCGAAGCGGCTGTTCTCGTTCCGCTTGTCCGACGGCTCCTGTACGGAGCTCAGTCAGATCAGCGAGAGCTATCTGACGATACGCCTTGAGCGCGGCTTTTCCGCACTTGATTTTTATAAATCCCTGTTCATTTGAGGATTGCACTATGACAGAATTATACGAAAAATCACTGAATAAGCTGGAGCTTGCCGCCGTACTTAACATGCTCGCGGAGCGTGCGAACAGCGAGGCGGCAAAGGAAAAGTGCAGAGCGCTCCTGCCGCTGGACGACGCGGAGGAGATCGCCGTTTTGCAGGGGCAGACCTCCGCCGCCTGTAAGCTGATCTCGCTGAAAGGCTCACCGTCCTTCCATGAACTCAAGGAGATCGGCTCTTCGCTGGAGCGCGCCGACCGCGGCGGCTGCCTGACGCCGATCGAGCTGCTGCGCATCGCGGGCGTTCTGCGCTGTATCCGCAACGCGAAGGCGTACTATAACGGCGACTATATGGAGTCGGAGCTGGACGTCTACTTCCGCGAGCTGAATCCAAACCGATACTTGGAGGACAAGATCAGCAACTCCATTCTTTCCGAGGAAGAAATCGCCGACGCCGCCAGCAGCGAGCTGGCGGATATCCGCCGCCATATGCGCGTGCAGAGCGCGAAGGTGAAGGAGTCGCTGCAAAAGATCATCACCTCGCCAAGCTATGCCAAATACCTGCGCGACCCGATCATCACCCTGCGCGGCGACCGCTACGTCGTTCCGGTCAAGAGCGAATACAAGGGGGAAATCCCCGGTCTGGTCCATGACGTTTCCTCCAGCGGCGGCACGTATTTCATCGAACCGATGTCGGCAGTCAACGCGAACAACGCCCTGCGCGAATTGCTGCTGCAGGAACGCCGGGAGATCGAGCGCATTCTTGCGGAATTGAGCGCGGAGGCGGCGTCCTTCCGCGAGAGCATTTGCCTGAGCTATGATATGCTCGTCGCGCTGGACGTCATTTTTGCCAAGGCGAAGCTGTCGATGCACATGAACGCCATGGAGCCGGAGATTCGCACCAACGGAACGATCGAGCTCGTCAAGGCGCGCCATCCGCTCATCGACCGGAAGACGGTCGTGCCGATCACGGTACGTCTCGGTACGGATTTCGACACGCTGATTATCACCGGTCCGAACACCGGCGGCAAGACCGTATCCCTGAAAACGGTCGGTCTTCTGACGCTGATGGCGGAATGCGGTCTGCACGTTCCCGCCGAGCACGGCAGCGCGATCTCCGTCTTCCGTCAGGTGCTTGCGGACATCGGCGACGAGCAGTCGATCGAACAGTCGCTGTCCACTTTCTCGTCGCACATGAAAAACATCGTGCAGATCGTGGCTGACTGCGACGATTCGACTCTTGTCCTCTTTGACGAGCTCGGCGCTGGCACCGATCCCGCCGAGGGCGCGGCGCTGGCGACGGCGTTGATCGAGTATTGCCGGCAGCGCGGCAGCCGCGTCGCCGCGACGACCCATTACGCGGAGCTGAAGCTATATGCCATGCGTACCGCCGGCGTGATGAACGCCTCCTGCGAATTCGACGTGGAGACGCTCCGTCCGACGTATCGCCTGCTGATCGGCATTCCCGGCAAATCCAACGCCTTCGCGATTTCCAAGCGGCTCGGACTGTCCGACGATATCATTGACAAGGCGAAGAGCTTTATCAACGAAAACGACAAGAACTTCGAGGACGTGCTGACGCAGCTGGAGCAGCAGCGGCAGCAGATGGAAAGCGCAAAGCTCGAAGCCGAACGCCTGAAGCTCGAAACCGAGCAGATGAAGGCAAAATCAGAGGAATACTACGCGGAAATCAAGCGCGAACGCGAGAAGGCAGTCCGCAGCGCGCGTGCGGAGGCGCAGGCGATCATCGACAATGCACGCCGTGTATCCAACGAGGTGCAGGACGAGCTGAAGCAGCTCAGAAAGCAGATGCGCGACGCCGCCGATGTGCAGGACAGCAATGAAAAGCAGGCGGAGCTGCGCAGAAGGCTCAACGAGGCAGAGGCGGAGTTCACCGAACAGAAAGCCGCGCCGGAGCGTCCCGCGCCGAGCCGGGCGGTCAAGGTCGGCGATACGGTGGAGATTCTGAAGCTCGGCACGAAGGCGAGCGTCCTTGCAATCAACAAGGACGGCAGCTATCAATTGCAGGCGGGCGTCATGAAGGTGACTGCTCAGCCGAACGAGGTCTATCTGATCGAGGAAACGCAGCAGCAGGTTAAAAAAATCATTGAGCGCAGCCGCCGCGAATTCCGCAACACCGCCGCGGCGACGGAGCTCGACCTGCGCGGCATGAGCGCGGAGGAGGCGATCGCGACGCTCTCCGTTTTCCTCGACAGCGCGATGCTTGCAAACCTCGCGCAGGTACGTATCATCCACGGCAAGGGCACCGGCGTGCTGCGCAAGGCGGTACAGGAGGAGCTGAAACGAAACCGCGCGGTCAAAAAGTACCGGCTCGGCGTGTACGGCGAAGGGGAAGACGGCGTCACCATCGCGGAACTGGCGTAAGCGCCGTCACAAAAAAACAGTTGACAAATGCGGTCGGGTTGCGTATATTATCATATAGCTGTAAACTATGTCGCATTTTTAAGGAGTGGCTACGCATGTACACAGAAAAATCCGTCGTAAAATGTGAATCCGGACTTCACAACAAATTTGCAACCTATTTTATCCAGAAGGCGAACGAATTCCGTTCCAGCATCTGGATTGAAGCGGACGACCGCAAGATCAATGCAAAGAGTTTACTCGGCGTTCTGTCCATGGGCATCATGACCGGTACGGAGATCACGCTGATTGCGGAAGGTCCCGATGAAGAAGCCGCGGTCAAAGAGCTGTCCGCAATGCTTGTGAAGGACATTTATTAAGATCAAATCATAAAACTGTCTCAAGCGCCTAAGCGTTTGGGACAGTTTTGTCTAAATCGAGGGCTTTATGACGAGAGAAGAGCTGAAGCAAGCCGCGCTGTCGCTGCCGTACGAGCCGGGCGTCTATTTGATGAAGGACGCTTCCGATACGGTCATTTACGTCGGCAAGGCAAAAAAACTGAAGAATCGCGTCAGCCAGTATTTTCAGGATACGGCGTCTCATACGGCGAAAACACGCCGCATGGTCTCTCTTGTCGACCACTTTGAGACGATCCGCGCCGCCTCGGAGTTTGAGGCGCTGGTGCTGGAATGCTCGCTGATCAAGCACTATATGCCCAAATACAACATCCTTCTGAAGGACGACAAGGGCTATCCTTACCTGCGGCTCGATCTGCGCGAGACGTATCCGCGCATCACGCTTGCCAACCGCGTCAAGGACGACGGCGCAAAGTATTTCGGTCCCTACGGCAGCCGGGGACGGTCACAGCAGGCGATCGACACGATCCGCGCGACCTTCAAGCTGCCCGGCTGCAATAAGAAGTTCCCGCGCGACGTCGGCAGAGACCGCCCGTGTTTGAATTACCATATGGAGCAGTGCGCCGGCTGGTGCAGACCGGAAAAGACGCAGGCGGAGTATCACGCGCTGATGGAGCAGGCGCAGCTGTTGCTGGAGGGCAAGCAGAAGCCGCTGTGCGACGCGCTTCGCGTTCAGATGGAGGAAGCCGCGGAACGCCTTGATTTTGAGCATGCGGCGCTCTTCCGCGACCGCTTAAGGGCAATTGAATCGCTCAGCCGGAAGCAGCTGGTTACCGCCGGAGCAATGGCGGATACGGACGTAATCGGCTGGTATCAGACGGAGGCAAAGGCGTGCTTCGCGGTGCTGCACTATATCGGCGGCAATCTGATGGACAAGGAATACGAAATCCTCGCCGCGACGGACGAGCCTGCCGAGGCGCTGTCGTCGCTTGTGAAGCAGTATTATCTTGCCCGCAAGGCGGCGCCGAAGCGGGTGCTGCTGCCGTTTGCCATGGAGGACGCCGCGCCGTTTGCGCAGCTCCTGCTGGAAAAGCTGGAAAAGAAGGTGCAGTTTATCGTTCCGCAGCGGGGCGATAATAAGAAGCTTTCCGCGCTTGCCGAAAAGAACGCGCAGGAGGAGGCGGAACGCGCCACTACCGCGGCGGAGCGCCTCAGCGGTACGCTGACTCTCCTGCAGAGCATGCTCGGCTTGGAGCGTTATCCCGCACGCATGGAGGCTTACGATATTTCCAACACCGCCGGAACCGATATTGTCGCGTCCATGACCGTATTTGTCGACGGCAAGCCGAAAAAGAGCGGTTACAAGCGCTTTCATGTCGAAGGTCTGGAGGATCAGGACGACTACGGCGCTATGCGGCAGGTCCTGTGCAGACGCTTCTGCCGCTATCTCGACGGCGATCCGGGCTTCGACGAACGCCCCGACGTGCTTTTGATCGACGGCGGCGCCGCGCATGCGCAGACCGTGAAGGAAGCGCTGGAACGCATGGGCGTGTCTCTGCCGGTGTTCGGCATGGTGAAGGATCACCGTCACCGCACCAGAGCGCTGGTCACGGCGGATGGGCGAGAGCTCGGCATTCAGTCGTCGCCCGCCGTGTTTGCGCTGATCGGCAGGATACAGGAGGAGACGCACCGTTTTGCGATCACCTATCACAGAACGCTGCGGAGCAAGCGCGTAAAGGGCTCGCGGCTCGACGGCATTGCTGGCGTCGGAGAAAAACGCAGACTAGCGCTTTTGAAGCATTTTAAGTCTGTCTCCGCAATTCGAGCCGCAAGTCTGCAAGAGCTCGAAGCCGTTATCCCGCACGCAGCTGCGGAAAAAGTTTTTGCGTATTTTCGGAGTGAGCCATGAGAGTGATTACCGGTACCGCGCGCGGTACGAACTTGAAAGCGCCTGACGGACTTGCAACCCGCCCGACGGCGGACAGGGTGAAGGAAGCGCTGTTCAATATCATCCAATATGAGATCGCAGGTGAAGTCCTCGATTTGTTTGCGGGCTCCGGTCAGCTCGGCATTGAGGCGCTGAGCAGGGGAGCCGCTCACGCGGTATTTGTCGACGAGCGTTCCGACGCGGTTGCCGTGATTCGTGAGAATCTGCGCCGCACGCATCTGGAGAGCAATGCCGAGGTACTCTGCGCGGATTACCTTTCCTATCTGTCCCGCTGCAGAAAACGCTTCCGGCTGATCTTCCTCGATCCTCCGTATGCAGAAAAATATTTAGAAAATGCAATAAAACGCATCACAGAAATTGACATTTTGGCAGAAGGTGCTATAATTATTGCAGAACGTCCGCTTGGGAAGCCGCTTGGCGACGATTTTCCGGGCTTGACGCGCTCTAAGGATTATAATTACGGCAAGACGACAATCACGTTGTTCCGCCGGGCGGAGGATACCGTATGAGAATTGCCGTCTATCCCGGCAGCTTTGACCCCGTAACGAACGGACATCTGAACATCATCGAACGCGCTGCAAAGCTGTTCGACCGCGTGATCGTCTGCGTGATGATCAACAGCGGGAAAAAGCCGCTGTTTTCGCTTGCGGAACGCGAGGGCTTCCTGCGCAGCGTGTGCGCGCACCTTCAGAACGTCGAGATCGACTCCTACGGCGGACTGCTTGCCGAATACGCGAAGGAGCATCGCTGCTGCACGATCATCAAGGGTCTGCGCGCAGGCTCCGACTTTGAAAAAGAATTCCAAATGGCGATGATCAACCGCAAGCTCAATCCCGATTTGGAATCGCTTTTCCTGACTGCCGAGCACCAGTACATGTACCTGAGCTCCAGCGCGGTCAAGGAGCTGGGATTCTACGGCGCGGACGTCTCCGGTCTTCTGCCGCCGCAGATTCTGCAACAATTTCTGCAAAGAATTAGAAATACTTCTGACAATAAGGAGAACGAAAAATGAACGAACATGGCATTGAAGAACAGATCGGCGCATTGTACGAAATGATCCAAGAGGCGAAGGGCGTCCCCTTCAGCGGCGACAAGTGCTCCATTGAGCGCGAGCGCGCGCTTGACATGCTCGATGAGATCAGCAACCAGCTCCCCGGCGAGCTGAAGCAGGCGAGGACGATCGTCGAGTCGCGTGCCGAGCTGATCAACAGCGCGAAGCGCGAAGCGGAAACGATCCTCAAGGACGCAAAGGCGGAGGCGCGGCAGCTTGTCACGCAGGAAGCGATCTACAACGAGGCAAAGGCACAGGCAAACGAGATGGTTCGCGCCGCGCAGGAGAAGATCAAGGAGCTCAAGCAGGTCACGAACGACTACGTCGACGATTCTCTGCGCCGTACGGAGGAGGCTGTCGCCGAGGCGCTGTCCGAGATCCGAGACTCTCGCGCGAAGTTCCGCGGTCTTGTCAATCCGCAGGCCCCGAAGCAGAATACCGCGATCATCGAAGAAGTGTAAATTCGTATTTCATAAACAGGTCAATTCTCCATAATTGACCTGTTTTTTAAATTAGGAGGTAAAGAATGGACTACTTGGAACGTTATCGCTTTTGGCTGGAAAACGCGCCGCTGACCGACAAGGAGCGGGCGGAGATGGATGCGCTAGCGAAGAATGACGACGAGCGCAAGGGCGCGTTCGGCGCGGAGCTCCAGTTCGGCACCGCCGGCATCCGCGGCATCATGGGCGTCGGCACCAACCGCCTGAACACCTATACCGTCCGCCGCACTGCGCAGGGTCTTGCCGCTTGGCTCTCCGGCACCGAGCTGCCGCAGAAATGCGCCATCGGCTATGACTCCCGCCACAATTCCCGCTATTTTGCCGAGCTTTGCGCCTGCGCGCTGGCGGAGCGCGGCATTCACGTCTACGTCTACCACGAGCTTGCGCCTACGCCGATGCTTTCCTTCGCGGTCCGTCAACTCGGCTGCGGCTGCGGCGTGATGATTACCGCGAGCCACAATGCCGGCGCGTATAACGGCGTCAAATGCTACGGGCAGGACGGCTGCCAGATGACGGACGAGCCCGCCGCCGTGGTATTCAACGAAATCTCGAAGATTCCGTACTTTCTCCCGGCGGAGAAATCCTTTGAAGCGCAGATGGAAGCAGGCAGGATCGAGTTCATCGCGCCGGAGCTGTGGGAGCGCTACTATCAGACCGTACTGAACGAGCGCATCGCGCGGGAAAAGTCCGACAATTTGAATCTGCTCTATACGCCGCTCTGCGGCACCGGCAACAAGCCCGTGCGCGAGGTGCTCGGCAGGATCGGCGTGAACATCGACGTGGTCAAGGTACAGGAACAGCCGGACGGCGACTTCAAAACCTGCGAATACCCCAACCCGGAAACCGACGCCGCGCTGAACGAATGCTATAAGATCGCGCGAAACACGCATCCCGATCTGATCCTCGGCACCGATCCCGACTGCGACCGCGTTGCGATCGCAGTGCCGTGGGGCGACGGCTTCCGCAAGCTGTCCGGCAACGAGCTCGGCTGCCTGCTGCTGGATTACGTGCTCGGCGAGCTGTCCGCGCAGGGCAGACTGCCGAAGGATCCCGTCGCCGTCAAGAGCATTGTTTCCTCGCCCCTTGCCGACAAGGTCGCCGCGAAGTACGGCGTAAAGATGCGTTCCGTGCTGACCGGCTTTAAGTACATCGGCGGCGAAATCCTTGCGCTGGAGGAGAAGGGCGAGGAAAACCGCTTCGTCTTCGGCTTCGAGGAGAGCTGCGGCTACCTCAAGGGCACCTACGCGAGAGATAAGGACGCGGTTGTCGCCTCCATGCTGACCTGCGATCTTGCGGCGAAGCTGAAGCGCGAGGGTATGAACATGGCGCAGAAGATGGATGCGCTCTATGCCGAGCTTGGCTTCCATGAGGCGAAGGTGATCAGCATTGAGCTGAAGGGTCCGAACGCGATGGAGCTGTCTGCAAAGTTCATGTCCGACTTCCGCGCCGATACGCCGAAGGCGCTGTGCGATATCCCCGTCACGGTCTGCACCGACTACCAGAGCCGCGTTTCGCGCAATATGCTGACCGGTGAGGAAGCGCCCGTCACCCTGCCGAAGTCCAACGTCGTGACCCTGACGCTCGGCGACAAGGGCAGCGTGATCGTGCGCCCGTCCGGCACGGAGCCGAAGGTCAAGCTGTATCTGACGGCGGTCGATCTCGATCAGAACAAGGCAAAGACGCTCCTTGCAGGTCTTGCCGACGTGATGAGCGCTTACGCGCCGAAATAATGCTTGACAAATGCCGTCCCTTTGGGTATCATAGCAAAAAGATTGAAACACGTCGACGGAGAGGAGTATCCGTGCGAACCGACGACAGAGAGGGAACGGTTGGTGCAAGTTCCTGTCGGGCGCCGGAGAAGGTCGCTTCCGAGTGCGCCGATTGAATCATAGTAGATCGGCGCGGGCGCTCCCGTTACAGAGCGTTTGAGTGCCCGCTTTGCGGGAATTCAGGTGGTACCGCGGTATTTTATCGCCCTGAGCTTCGGCTCAGGGCGTTTTTTTCACAGCAAAGGAGATAACAGAATGGAATTACCGAAAACCTATAATCCGCAGGAAGTGGAGTCAAAGCTCTATCAGTTCTGGTGCGACGGCGGCTACTTCCATACGGAACGCGATCCGGAGAAAAAGCCGTTCACGATCGTCATGCCGCCCCCCAACGTCACGGGACAGCTTCACATGGGGCACGCGATGGACGCGGCGCTGCAGGACGTGCTGATCCGCTTTAAGCGCATGCAGGGCTACGCCGCTCTGTGGGTGCCCGGCGTCGATCACGCCGGCATCGCCACGCAGATCAAGGTGGAGGAGGAGCTCCGCAAGGAAGGGATTTCGCGCTACGATCTCGGCAGGGAGAAGTTCCTCGAAAAGGTCTGGGCGTGGAAGCACCAGTACGGCAACCGCATCGTCGAGCAGCAGAAGAAGCTCGGCGCATCGTGCGACTGGGACCGTGCCTGCTTTACGATGGATGAGCGCTGCTCCAAGGCGGTGCGCGAGGTCTTCGTCAACCTCTATGAGCAGGGCTTGATCTACAAGGGCAGCCGTATCATCAACTGGTGTCCGCACTGCGTGACCGCGCTGTCCGACGCGGAGGTCGAATACGTCGACAAGCCCGGCAATCTGTGGCACATCCGTTATCCGCTCGCGGACGGCAGCGGCGAGGTCATCGTCGCGACGACCCGCCCGGAGACAATGCTCGGCGACAGCGGCGTCTGCGTCAATCCGAACGACGAGCGCTACAAGAGCATTGTCGGGAAAACCGTCATTCTGCCGCTGGTGAACAAGGAAATTCCCGTCGTTGCCGACGACTATGCCGAGATGGACTTCGGCACCGGCTGCGTCAAGATGACGCCCGCGCACGATCCGAACGACTTTGAGGTCGGTCTGCGCCATAATCTGGAGGTTATCCGCGTTCTGGACGACAACGGCAAGGTCAACGAATTCGGCGGCAAGTACGAGGGCTTGGATCGCTACGAGGCGAGAAAGCAGATCGTCGCCGACCTTGAGGAACAGGGCTATCTTGTCAAGGTCGAGCCGTACAGTCATAACGTCGGCACCTGCTACCGCTGCCACCGCGACGTCGAGCCGATCATCTCCGCCCAGTGGTTCGTAAAAATGAAACCGCTGGCAAAGGAAGCGCTGCGCGTCGTGAACGAGGGAGAGACGAAGTTCGTTCCCGAACGTTTTACGAAAATCTACACCAACTGGATGGAGAACGTGCGCGACTGGTGCATTTCCCGTCAGCTCTGGTGGGGACATCAGATTCCCGCGTGGTACTGCGCCGATTGCGGACACGTGACGGTTTCCCGTGAGGATGCAACCTGCTGCGCTTCCTGCGGGAGCAGGAATATCACAAGAGACGAGGACGTGCTGGACACGTGGTTCTCGTCCGCGCTGTGGCCGTTTGAAACCCTTGGCTGGCCCGACACAGAGGCTGAGGATTACAAATATTTCTACCCGACCGACGTGCTCGTCACCGGCTATGACATTATCTTCTTCTGGGTTTCCCGCATGATCTTCTCCGGGTGCAAGCAGACGAAAACGCCGCCGTTCCACACCGTCCTGATCCACGGTCTGATCCGTGACGACAAGGGCAGAAAAATGTCGAAGTCGCTCGGCAACGGCATAGATCCGCTGGAAATGATCGAACGCTTCGGCTCCGACGCCCTGCGTATGAACATGATCACGGCGAACTCGCCCGGCAACGACATGCGCTTTTACGTCGAGCGCTGCGAGGCAATGCGCAACTTCGCAAACAAGCTCTGGAACGCCAGCCGCTACGTCATGATGAACCTCAGCGTCGACAAAAACGAGCTGCCCGCGCTCCGTGCGCTGGAAACCGCCGATAAGTGGATTCTCTCCAAGCTCAATACGCTGATCGCCGACGTGACCGAAAATCTCGACAAGTACGAGCTCGGCATCGCCGTGCAGAAGGTTTATGACTTCATCTGGGACAGCTACTGCGACTGGTATATCGAGCTGACGAAGGCGCGCCTTTACGGTGAAGACGCCGAAAGCAAGCTGGTCGCGCAGAAGGTCCTTCTTTACGTGCTCGATCAGATTCTGCGGCTGATGCACCCGTTCATGCCGTTTATCACCGAGGAGATCTGGCAGGCGATCCCGCACGAGGGCGAAGCGCTGATCGTCGCCTCGTGGCCGAAGCGCCGGGAAGACCTCAGCTTCCAAGCGGAGGAGAGCGCCATGGAGAGCATCATGAACGCGATCCGCGCCGTCCGCAACCGCAGAGCGGAAATGAACGTACCGCCCTCGAAGAAGTGTACGCTCTATATTGTCACCCGCCGCCCGGAAATCTTTGAGGCGGGCAAGGGCTTCATCACGCGTCTTGCGTATGCAGACGACGTGATCATCTCCGCGTCGGAGCCGGAGGGGCACGAGTCCATGGCGTCCTGCGTGACGCACGACGCAGCGCTCTACATGCCGATGAGCCAGCTTGTGGACGTGGAGAAGGAGCTGGAGCGTATCGCGAAGGAGAAGGAGAAGACCGAGAAAGGGCTTGCCGGCATCCGCGCCAAGCTCTCGAACGCCGGCTTCGTCGCCAAGGCGCCGGAGGCGGTCGTCGCCGCCGAGCGGGCAAAGGCGGAAAAGTACGAAAGCCTCTTGCGGCAGCTTGAGGAAAGCGAGGCGCGACTGAACGCCTTATAATCAACTTGGATCGTCCGGCGTTTCAGCCGGACGATCAGACTGTCAAAAAAGTCCGTAACCGTCAAAATCAGTTCAGCATTTTTGCCATGCCGCGCTGACTTTGACTTTTACGGGAACGGAACGTTTCCTAATCTTTCAGGATGGAAAAAGCTTGCTACGCAAGGATTTTGACTTACTGCGCAACGCACGACCCTGCGTAGCCGCCGGCGGCATTGCCGCCTTGCGGATACGGCGTGCCCCTTGCGGGTATACCGTATCCATATACGCCGACGGTCGTACGTTGCTTGTCTTCCGGACTTTTTGACTGCCTGTTCAGCGTGTCGAAAAAAGGTTTTTCGACACGCTGATCGTCCGGCGGAAAAGCCGGACGATTTTTTACATTTTGTTCTTTATTTCCGCTCCCGTTTGTTGTATAATCATGTATTAGGAAAACTATGAATACGGAAGGACCTTCGGTTATGGAAGACAGATTCGGAGAGGGATATACTGAGCATACGGAAGTAGAAGCGGAAGAACAGCGCGAAGAAGCTTCAGAATGCAAGAAGGAAGAGAAAAAGGGCGGCTTCCTTTATGATATTTACGCCTTGCTGCACGACCTTGTGTATATTTTGGCGGCGATTACGCTGATATTTGTGTTCTTCGTGCGGCTGGTCGGCGTTAACGGCGGCTCCATGCTGCCGACCTTGCAGGACAGCGACTATCTTGCCCTGCAGAGCAACGTCATCATGGGCGAGCTCAAATACGGCGACATTATCGTTGCGCGTAAGCTGGAATTCCGTGACGGCGAGCCGATCGTCAAGCGCGTGATCGCCACCGAGGGGCAGAAGGTGCTGATCGACTACGACGAGAGAGGCGACATCCGCGTTTACGTAGACGGCGTGATGCTGAACGAGCCGTATATCAAGGAAATGATGGAAGCAAGATACCCCGTCCCGATGGAAATTACCGTCGACAAGGACTGTATTTTCGTCATGGGCGACAACCGTAACAATTCGGCGGACAGCCGCTATTCCGAGATCGGGCAGATCAAGCTGAATCAGGTGCTCGGCAAGGTACTGATGATCGTTCTGCCGGGCAAGGACCCTGCAACCGGCTCCCGTGATTTCGGTCGGATCGGTACGGTATCGTGATGGACGACAGAATGAACATACAATGGTATCCGGGGCACATGACGAAAACGCGCCGCCAGATGGAGGAGGACCTCAAGCTGGTGGACGCCGTCTGCGAGCTGCTGGACGCCCGAATCCCGACGTCAAGCCGCAATCCGGATATCGACGCGATCTGCGGCAATAAGCCGCGCATGGTGATCCTGAACCGGATCGACCTTGCAGACCCCGCCGCGACGGCGCGATGGAGCGAGTACTTCAAGAGCAAGGGCGCTTGCGTTCTGAAGACAGACTGCAAGAGCCGCAAGGGGATCGACCGCTTTGTTCCGACGGTGCGCGAGCTGCTGGCGCAGAAGCTCCAGCGCTATCAGGAGCGCGGCTTTATCAACAAGCCGCTCAAGCTGATGATTGTCGGTATTCCGAACGTCGGCAAGTCGACCTTTATCAATCAGATCTCCGGACGCAAGGGCGCAAAGGCGGAAAACCGCCCCGGCGTGACGCGCGGGAAGCAGTGGGTCACGGTGGACAACGGGCTGTTGCTTCTGGATACCCCCGGTATCCTCTGGCCGAAGTTTGACGACGAGGAGGTCGGCAGACGGCTTGCCTATACGGGAGCGGTCAAGGACGACATTCTCGATATTGAGACGCTTGCCTGCCATTTGATTGCGCTGCTTTGGCGGCGCTATCCCGACGCGCTGCGCGAGCGCTATCGGATCGACCTTCCGGAAGAGGCAAAAGGCTATGAGCTCTTGAAGGAGGCAGGCAGAAAACGCGGCTTCCTGCTCTCGCGCGGCGAGATCGACACGGAGCGCATGGCAAGAGTGCTGCTGGAGGAGTTCCGCAGCTGCAAGATCGGACGATTTACATTAGAGGAGCCGGAAAAATGAGTGAGCTTTGGAAGTATGAACACGCCGCCTTTGCAAAGGGCTATGATCTGATCTGCGGCGTCGACGAGGCAGGCAGAGGTCCCTTGGCGGGACCGGTCTGCGCAGCCGCCGTCATTCTGCCGCGCGATCTGGAGATTGAAGGGCTGAACGACTCCAAAAAGCTGTCCGACAAGCGCCGCCGCGCATTGTACGACGTGATTGCGGAGCAGTCGGTCGCTTACGGCGTCGCCATGGTCGATGAGAAGACGATCGACGAGATCAATATCCTGCAGGCGACCTTTCTCGCCATGCGGCTGGCGGTGGAGCAGCTTTCCGTGCAGCCGTCGCTCGCGCTGGTGGACGGTAACCGCGAGCCGGATTTCGGCGACGTCCCCGTGCAGACGATCATCAAGGGCGACGCGCTGAGCGCGAATATCGCGGCGGCGTCCATTCTTGCCAAGGTCACGCGCGACCGCTTTATGGAGGAGCAGGACGCGATCTGGCCGCAGTACGGCTTTGCGATCCACAAGGGCTACGGCACACAGGCGCATTACGCCGCGCTGCGTGAATTCGGTCCCTGCCCGATCCACCGTCTCACATTCCTGAAAAAGCTCTATGGCGCGTGATTTTCTGGGTCGCTGGGGCGAAAGCGCTGCCGCCGCGTATCTGCAAAAGAAGCGCTATACGATCACGGCGGCGAATTTCCGCTCCCGCTTCGGCGAGATCGACCTGATCGCCGAGAACAGGAAGTATCTTGTTTTTGTTGAGGTAAAGCTCCGCAAGAATGCGGACTTCGGGCAGGCGAAGGAATTCGTTGACCGAAGGAAACAGGAGCGCCTGAGACAGACTGCCGCGATTTATCTTTCGCAGCATGAAGAAAATTCGAAACAGCCGCGCTTTGACGTGATCGAGATCTATGCGCCCGACGGCATGGATACCAAGCATCCGGAAATCAAGCATTGGGAGGACGCCTTTGAATAGGATTCGATTATTTGACGGTCACTGCGACACCGCGTACCTGCTCTGGACGCAAAAAGAGCCCCTGCTGCAAAACACCTGCCATGTTGATCTTGTGAAAGCGCGTGCGTTTTCCGCCTATGCGCAGGTGTTTGCTTTTTGCAGTTACGCGGGCGCGGACGACGTGCCGCCCTGCACGCGGGAGGAATACCTGACCGTCCCGCTGGCGATCCTGCGCGAGGAGGTCCGAAAGAACGGCAACCGCATCGGCTTTGCAGCGACCGCCGCGGAAATCAAGGAACTGAACGGGCAGGGGAAGGTCGCCGCGCTGCTTTCCGTCGAAGGACCTGAGGTTGTCGGCTGCGATCCGGATCGTCTGCCGCGGCTTCGCGCGGCGGGCTTTCGCATGTCCACGCTGACGTGGAACGCAGATAACGCTTTGGCGGGCTGCCACAGCGGCGACAAGGGGCTGACCGATCGCGGCAGAGCCTACGTCAGAGCGGCGCAGGAGAATAATATCATAATTGACGTCAGTCATCTTTCTGCGTCCTCCTTTTGGGACGTCGTCGATGTTACAATGAAGCCGATCGCAGCAAGTCACTCCAATTGCCGCGCCCTATGTGATCATTCCCGCAATCTGACGGACGATCAGCTTCGCGCGATCGCGGAAACCGGCGGCACCGTGGGGTTGAACCTTTATCAGCCGTTCTTGGGCGAGAACGCCGATTTCGGATCGCTGCGGGCGCATCTGGAGCACTTGCTGACGCTCTGCGGAGAAGCGCACGTTGCGCTCGGCGGCGATCTGGACGGCTGCGATATGCTTCCGCGTGGGTTCCGTGATCTGACGGATTACGCGGCGTTCCACACCTATCTGAATGGCTGCGGTTATTCCGACGAGCTTTTGGATTGCATTTTTTACGACAATTTGTACCGTTTATTCTGAAAGGAGGAACGACGGATGGCGCTTTATGCGATCGGCGATCTGCATTTGTCGTTCGGCGCGG
>Ga0265301_10000624_pt1 | contig 49528 bp, 48 predicted proteins | sample AusTroGonzalo_MG_2_FD_193488 | JGI IMG/M metagenome (GOLD analysis project Ga0265301, IMG submission 193488) | Bovine rumen microbial communities from tropical cattle in Woodstock, Queensland, Australia - Gonzalo_04 | ecosystem: Host-associated > Mammals > Digestive system > Stomach > Rumen ...
TAATAACCTGGAGGTAACCAGTGTAAGTGCCCGTATCAAAAAACGAGAGAGTCTGGCCGGTAAACTGGCACTGAAAGGCAGCAAATACACTACTGTGACGGATATAACCGATCTGTTAGGCGCGCGCATCATCACTTATTATACGGATGATGTGGATCGCATCGCATCTATCGTGGAGCAACTGTTTGATATCGATTGGGAGAACACCATAGATAAACGTCGGTTGCATGATCTGGATAGTTTTGGATATAACTCCATGCACTATATCTGCCGTCTACCGAAGTCTATGGTGGATGATCCCGACTGCACGCAACTTAATACCCTTCGCTTTGAGTTGCAGTTACGCACCACGGTGCAACACGCTTGGGCGGCAATCTATCATGATATAGGGTATAAGACCGGCGTGGAGATTCCGCAAGAGTACCTCCGTCAGATGAACCGCTTAGCAGGTATGCTCGAGCTGGTGGACGATGAGTTCAGTCGTATTCGTATGGCTATCACCGATTATCGTCGCCGAGTGCAACAACTCGTGCAGGACGGACAATTGGATGATGTCAAACTGGATGGAGATACCTTCAATAGTTACCTTAAAGCCTGCCCGTTTGAGCGACTTAACCGACGTATAGCGGCCATCAGTCAGGCGGAGATACAAGAGGTGTCACTACTGCCCTACTTACGTGTGTTCATTGCGCTCGATTGTAAAACCCTCGGGGATGTGGATCGTCTGCGTAAGAAGTACACAGAAGACGCTTACACCCTAGCCCGACATCAGTTAGGAGCCGTAGGATTGGATATACTCTCCTCTTCGGTTGGTGTGCAGAATATTTGTATCGTGTGTATCCTGGCGCAAGGCGGCGGCAAGATTGGACTGACGCGTTTCTTCAACGCTATTAACGGTGCTAATCCGCAGAATGAACTACTGGCCGATTCCGCCTATGAACTGGCGAAAGATATGCCATTTATGAAAAAAATTTAACTACTGAATACTAACTGCTATGGAACCTATTTTAATTGATTTAAACGACTACATCCGCACAGGCGAAGGAGCCAATGGTGCCAGTTATGACCATAAAACGGACCCATCCATCATGATGAAGATGTATTTCCGTAATTTCGAAGCGGCAGCGCTGGAACTGGAACTGGCCAAGAAAGTGTACGCAGCAGGTATTCCGACACCTGAACCCGGTGATCTGGTAACAGACGGCGAACGCATCGGTATCCGTTTTCGGCGTATCACCGGCAAGAAATCCTATTCACGTGCCTGCGGCGACAACCCCGAACGCGCAGAAGAATACGCCCGTGAGTTCGCGCAGTTATGCAAACGCCTGCATAGTATTCATGTGGATACTACGCAGTTCGAATCCGTCAAAGACCGGCTCTACCGGATGTTAGACGCCAATCCCCATTTTACGCCCGAACAGAAACAGAAAATACACGCCTTCATCGCAGCGGCGCCGAACGCCGACACCGCTATCCATGGTGATCTCCAGTTCTCGAACGGTATCTTTGTGGAGAAAGACGGCGTACGCACACCCTATTTTATCGACCTGGGCGATTTCTGTTACGGCTATCCGATGTTCGACATCGGTATGGTCTATCTATGTTGCTGCCTCAATGACGAAGCATGGACCATGGAGCAATACCATATGTCCAACGCTACTGCGGGCCGTTTTTGGGATGCTTTTGCAGCGGAGTATTTCGGTCCCGATGCCAACATGGAGGAAATAATGAAAGAGGTGCGTATCTACGCCGGTCTGAAAACCCTCATCATCGAACGTGACACACACCGTCCGATGCCGGAGTTCCGTGCCATGTTAGAAGGGGTAATATACTAAAATCAGACTAACGAGACACAATCGAGAGAGAATCGAATCGAGAGTATCACGAGAGTGTTACCTACCTAAAAGCAGGGTATTTATGGCAAATAAATATATTGACAGCACACTGTTAGACCGCGCCATCATCTTTGCCGTCAACGCGCATCACAACACCGAGCGGCGTGGCAAAGGGTTTCCGTATATTGTGCATCCCATGGAGGCGGTGGAAATCGTAGCCACCATCACGCCAGACCAAGAACTACTGGCAGCCGCAGCCTTGCACGACACCATCGAAGATACGGATGTCACGGTCGAAGATATTCGTCGTGAGTTCGGCGACCGTGTGGCGGAATTAGTACATGCAGAAAGCGACCAATTCACCGAAGGCGTTTCTGAAGAAGACAATTGGCATGACCGTAAGCAAGCCGCTATAGACCGTTTGCGCGTAGCTCCACATGATGCGAAGATTGTGGCGATGGGCGATAAACTGAGTAATATGCGGGCTATTTGGCGCGACTACCAAATCAAAGGTGACGACCTCTGGCAAATCTTCCACGTCAAGGACAAAGCCTCGCACGAATGGCACTACCGCGGACTCGCCGACTCCCTCTCCGAACTGTCCGACACCTTCGCATACCAAGAGTTTGTAACACTAATCAATGACGTCTTTGAACATACAATTTGACAATATTATCAACGCCCGTGACCTGGGAGGATTAATCGGTCACGAAGGACGTCCGGTACGTACCGGTATGTTGCTGCGAACGGCACACCTGCACGACGCATCCGATGAGGATATCAACCGTCTGCAGAATGAGTATCACTTGCGCCGTGTGTTTGATTTTCGGTCGTTAGGCGAAGCAGAGTTCCTACCTGACCGCGAAGTGCCCGATGCCACACATCACCTCTTGCCCACGATTGATTTGAGCGAGGAAAGGATCAGCGGTCAAGCAATACCTCAAGAAGCATTCCTGGACCTAGAACGTCATATCGTCAATTATTCTTTCTATCCCGAAGTACAAATGATGGCGGCAGATATGTACCCGTCTCTCATCCGTTCGGAATATTCGCAACTCCAATACGCTGCTTTTCTACGTCTTATCATCGAGACGCCCGAAGGCGCGGTGCTATGGCATTGTTTCCAAGGCAAAGACCGTACCGGTTGGGGCGCTGCGTTTATTCTCTCCGCGATTGGCGTAGAAAGAGAAAACATCATTGCCGATTTTGACCGCTCCAATGATGCCTACCGCGAACTGGTTACACGACTCAATAATGATATCATCGCCCGTGGCGGAGGAGAAGCGGAGATGGATGTGGTGCAGGCCTTCATGGGCGTAAGCACGAAAAATTTCCGCCGCACACTCGACCTCATTGACCATGAGTTCGGTTCTATGATGTCTTACCTCCAAAACCAACTATTCCTTACCAAAGAGGATATTCAACTCCTCCGCAAACGCTATCTAGAATAATCATAAATCATAAATTTGAAATCATACATCGTAAATACTATGCTCCACATCAACGAAGAAGTAGCTCGCTGTCTATTATGCGAGAAAGCCCCCTGCGGCGAGAAGGCCGCTCGCGCCATCCGCGCACTCCGTTTTGATAACCTTTGGACAGCCCGCGAACTGTTCGCTCAACTCAACGACGCTGAGATAGAAGCCGCACAAGACGCTTGTATCCACTACGACCGTCCCATCCGCATCGCAGAACTCAAAAAGAGTCTAACATCTAACACCGATAGCGGTCTAACGTCTAATAGCGATAGTGGTCTTCCTTCTTTGGAGTTGAACTTCTGCGACATGATCTGCGAAAACCCCTTCTTCCTTGCTTCGTCCGCTATCTGCACCAACTACGAGATGGTAGCACGTGCCCTCGAAGCCGGGTGGGCCGGTGTGTTCTATAAGACAATCTGCAAACAGGATATCCGCGAGGTCTCGCCGCGCTTTGATGCCGTGCGCAAAGAAGGGACTCCCTTCGTCGGATTCCGAAATATGGAGCAACTGTCCGAAAACCCTTATTCGATGGACTTCGACATCCTCCATCGCCTTAAAGTGAACTACCCCACCAAGCGGATCATCGCTTCTATCATGGGACAGACTGAGGAAGAATGGGTCGAACTGGCAAAGATGGCAGAAGAGGCGGGCTGCGACGCCGTTGAACTCAATTTCTCCTGCCCGCAAATGAAACTGACCGGTCTGGGTTCGGACATCGGTCAGAATAACGAACTCATCCTGCTCTATACATCCATCGTCCGTGAGGCGGTGAAGATACCGGTTATACCCAAGATGACGCCTAACGTGAAGGATATGACCAAGCCTGCTCTCTCTTGTTTCTTCGGCGGCGCGCATGGCATCAGCGCCATCAATACCATCAAATCCATCACCATGAGTGATAGCGCACAGGTGAGCGGAAAGAAGACCGTCAGCGGTTATTCCGGAAAGGCTGTCAAACCCATCGCCCTGCGCATGATATACGAAATGACCGGCAACCCTATCCTACACAAAGCCGGCATAGAGAAACATATGGATATCAGCGGTATAGGCGGTATTGAGACCTGGCGCGACGCACTCGAGTTCATCCAACTCGGTTGCCGTAATGTGCAAGTCTGCACCGCCGTCATGCAATACGGTTATCGTATCATCGATGACCTTATTCTCGGCTTGCAGCACTATATGGCGGAGCGCGGTATCACGGAACTGAAGAAACTCGTAGGTAGAGAGTTGCCAAACATCGTCCTGCCGCATGACCTTGACCGCGAGACCATGGTCTTCCCCAAGATTGACCGCGAGAAATGTATCGGTTGCGGACGGTGTTACATCTCTTGTATGGATGGCGGGCACCAAGCCATCTCCTTCGGAGAGGACCGCAAACCGCGTATCATCGGTACCAAATGTGTCGGTTGTCATCTCTGCCGCCTCGTCTGCCCGACCGGAGCCATCGGTGTTGCCAACCGCATGCCAAAACCGAAAAAATAACTTGTCGATAATATTCTGCGACAAACCCTTTCTTAATTCTTAATTTTTATACTTAATTGAGAAAAAACGCACCGAAATGCGTTTTTTCTTGCATATATGGATTTTTTTTTGTACTTTTGCAGTCGCAAAAGTGTTAACAAGCGATGAGTAAAGTTTTAATCTTATCCACAGGAGGGACGATAACGATGGTTCGTGACAAAGTCACGGGCGCGTTGGTTCCTGCGGATATGGATACGTTCAAGGCCTATATCCCCGAGTTGTTTGCCGGCGATACGGAAGTGGACATTGATGCGTTGCATCCGTTAGTGGACTCATCGGATGTGCATCCGGAGAACTGGGCGAAGATGGCGCAGAAGATCTACAACCATTACGAGGAGTATGATGGTTTTGTGGTACTGCACGGAACGGACACAATGAGTTATTCCGCTTCAGCGCTTTCGTTCATGCTGGAGAATCTGAATAAGCCGGTGGTCTTTACGGGTTCGCAGTTACCGGTCGGTGTACTTCGTTCGGATGCGAAGGAAAACTTGCTGACGGCCATCGAGATAGCGGCGGCGAAGGATGAGAACGGGGATGCAATTGTGCCGGAAGTGACAATTTATTTTGAGTCGCAATTATTCCGCGCCAACCGTACGACGAAACGGAATGCGGAACATTTTTCGGCATTCAATTCGTATAACTACCCGGAATTAGCGAAGGCAGGTGTGCATATCACGTACCAACCGCATCTGGTGCACTACTCGGATCCGAACGCTCCGCTGACACTGCACACCGCGTATGATTGCAATGTAGCGGTGCTGAAATTGTTCCCGGGTATTCAGCAGTCGGTTGTTCGCTCGGTACTACATATCAGAGGATTGCGCGCGGTGGTGCTGGAGACGTTTGGGGCAGGCAACGCACCTTCGGATAAATGGCTCTACCGCGAACTTAAGAAGGCGGTGGACAAAGGTATCATCATCGTTAATAAGACGCAATGTAATACGGGTTCGGTGGAGATGGGATTGTACGCTGTGTCGCTTAATCTAATGAAAGCAGGTGTGTTGTCCGGCTATGATATCACGACCGAAGCGTTGCTGACGAAGATGATGTATCTGTTGGGCGAACACGGGGACGATATAGTGACCGTTAAACAATTGTTGCAGACTGACCTCTGTGGGGAAGTAACCATTGCGAATTGAAAATTAACAATTGAAAATTGATAATTATGAGAAATTTGGAACCAAAGGCTGTGTGGGAGAGTTTCTACCAGCTTACTCAGATTCCGCGTCCAAGCGGAAAACGCAAAGAGATTGCACAGTTCTTTGTTAATTACGGTCGTTCGCTGGGTTTAGAGACCGAGCAGGACGAGATCGGTAATGTGCTGATTCGTAAACCCGCTTCTCCGGGAATGGAGAATCATCCGGGAGCAATTCTGCAAGCGCACATGGATATGGTGCCGCAGAAGAACGGCGACAAAGTGTTTGATTTTGAGAAAGATGCTATTCAGGCTTACATTGAGGAGAACGGTCAGTGGGTAACGGCAGACGGTACGACATTAGGTGCCGATGATGGTATCGGTGCGGCTATCGCGATGGCTATTCTGGCAGATAAGAACGCTGTTCATCCACCGCTGGAGGCGCTCTTCACCATCGATGAAGAGACCGGTATGTACGGTGCCAACGACCTGAAGGGCGGTTGGTTGAATGGTAAATACCTGCTTAACCTCGATAATGAGGATGAAGGCGAACTGTGTGTAGGTTGCGCCGGAGGTATAGACACAACGGCTACTTTCACGTACGAACCCGTGGAAGTGGAAGACGGCGATATCGCCATCCGCATTGACGTGAAGGGTTGTAAGGGTGGTCACTCCGGTTGCGATATTCATCTGCAGCGCGCGAACGCAATTAAATTGCTGGTACGTGTGCTCAAAGATGCGGTAGCTAACTACGAGGCTCGTTTGGCTTGTATCGAGGGTGGTAGTCTGCGTAATGCGATTCCGCGTGAGGCTTCGGCTATCATCACTATTCCGGCTGAGTCGTATCAGGATGTGCAGGATATGATAGACCGCTATGAGGATCTGTACTTGCGTGAGTTCGCAGGCGTGGATGACGGTATCATCGTTAAAGGTACCGAAGTTGAGTGCCCGAAGAAGGAGTTACCGGAAGATGTGCAGGATTATCTCATTCATGGTTTGACGCTATGTCCGCACGGTGTATATCGCATGATTGATGAGCGTCCGGATATCGTGGAGACCAGTAATAACTTAGCGATGGTGAAGACCGAAGAAGGTAAGATCACCTGTTTCTGCTTGACCCGTTCGTCGGTAGAGAGTCGCAAAGAGGAGTTGCAATCGATCATCCAATCGGCATTCTCGTTGGCTGGTGCAGACGTGGTGTTCACAGGCGGTTATCCGGGATGGCAACCTAATTTCCATAGTAGGCTGCAACAGAAGATGGTGGAGACGTACAAGCAAGAGTTCGGCGAGGAAGCGCGTGTCGTTATTATCCATGCCGGTCTGGAATGCGGTATCATCGGAAGCAAATATCCGGGTATGGAGATGATTGCTTTCGGTCCTACTATCAAGCACCCTCATAGTCCTGACGAGCGCGTTGAGATTGCTTCGGTAGGCAAGACGTACCGCTATGTAGAGGCTATTCTGAAGGCACTATAAGAACCTCAACTAATGCAAAAAGCGCCCGAAAGGACGCTTTTTTTTTGTGGAGCATAGGGGAGTCGAACCCCTGACCTCAACATTGCGAACGTTGCGCTCTACCAACTGAGCTAATACCCCGTGGAGCTAGCGGGGATCGAAGATTGCTCTAGCAATAATCGTTCGAGCACCTTGTGCGAGATAAGAACCCGCGCGGGTGAAGTCCCCGGTAGTGGAGCTAGCGGGGATCGAACCCGCGTCCAAACAAGGAATAATTCCGCTTTCTACACGCTTATCTTGGCCTTCATTTTCGTCCGGCGGCAAGACCCAAGCCACCAACCACCGGCTTATCTGCTTGATTTTCGGAAACGTATCGCAGCCTGCGCCCCCTATTCTGTGTATTCCTGCGCCGCTTGATCCTTCAGCCCACAGACTCGGCTTGGAGCGACGTCTCGTTCAGATGCCTGGCACCCGAATAAACTAATCTACTATACTTCGATTAAGCAGCGAGAGCATAAGAAGTGTTGCCAGTTATATTTCGAAGCGAGATTAACGAGCGTTGCCTCATTGCTCGGCGTGCTTACACAACCATTCTACCTGCTGTCAAAACCAAAACTAGCCCCGTTGTGCGAAAAAGCGTGCAAAATTACACTTTTTTTTGCATATATCAAAATTTTTTTGTACTTTTGCGCAAATTTTTACTAAAAAGAGCTAAAATGGCATTGGAAATTCGTGAAATACATTCTCGCAAGGAGATCAAACGGTTCATTGAGTTTGCGAATGACTTGTATAAAGATTGTCCGTATTACTGCCCGCCGTTGTTCTTCGATGAGATGAACTGTTTCAACCCCGAGAAGAATCCTGCTTTGGAGGTAAGTGAGTATCAGTTATGGATGGCATATCGGGACGGCGAGCCGGTAGGACGTATTGCCGGTATTATCAATCATCGCGCCAATGAGAAATGGGGTTTCAAGCATGTGCGGTTCGGTTGGTTCGATTTTATCGATGATATGGAAGTGAGCAAGGCGTTGCTGGATACAGTGGCGGCTTGGGGCAAAGCGCGAGGAATGAAGGAACTGAACGGTCCGGTAGGTTTTACGGATTTTGACCACGAAGGCTTGTTGCTGGAGGGATATGAGTACTTGGCACCGGTGGCTTCGCTGTATAATTATCCGTATTATGTTAAGCACGTGGATGCATACGGATTGAAGAAAGAGGCTGATTGGATTGAGATGCAGATTCTGCCTCCGCTTGATTGGACCGAACGTCAGGAGCGTGTATGTCAGATTATCATGCAACGCGCTAAAGTTCATCCGGTGAAAGTGAAGAACTCTCGCGAGTTGGTGAAACGTTTCGGTACATCGTACATGGATATTATTGATCAGGCATATCAAAAACTGTATAACTTCCAGCCCATGACCGAGCGGCAGAAGAACTATTACAAGGATATGTATTTCCCGGTATTGAACTTCGATTTCGTGTCGCTGATTGTGAATGAGAAGGATGAATTGGTCTGTGTGGGTTTAGGCATGCCGGATATCTCCAAGGCGTTGCGTAAATGCGGCGGACACTTGTTCCCCTTCGGTTGGTATCATATCCTCAAAGCGCTGAAGGCTAAACCGATGGAGGCGTTTAACTTTCTGCTGATAGCGGTTCGTCCTGATTATGAGAACAAGGGGTTGAGTCAATTGTGTTTGCGTGACCAGATACCGTATATCAACGATTATAAAATCCAACGGATGGAGACGACTTCAATGCTCGAAACAAACCGTAATATCCTTGGTTTCTTCGAGCCGCTGCCGCATAAGCAGCATAAGCGTCGCCGCGCGTATATTAAGCCGATTGACGAGTGAAGCGTTCTGCCATTAATAGCGCCTTTGAACGATTGAACCAGTATGTGCTGGCCCATAACAAACGGCCATCCAAAGTGCGTAATATAGTGTTAGAACAGGCTTTCCTGCTACCGCAACCGTTTACAGCGGACCAATTAGTAGAAGCATGCCAAGCACAGCGCATATCAGTAGGAACAGTATATAACTCGCTGGAGGTATTCGTTTCGGCACGGATTTTGCATGGTATCACTCGGCAGCGTGGACAAGCCGCCACCCAATATGAATGGATAACGGGTGAGCAGACACGCATGCAAGTAGTGTGCGAAAAGTGCGGACGCATATCGGATTTTCATGATAAAGCCATCGAACGACTACTACAAGAGAGACGATATTCGAACTTTAACATGCAGCATTTTTCGCTTTACGTCTACGGAGAATGTAAAGTATGCAAAAATCGTAAAGACAAGAAAGAGAGTTAATTATGGAACAAACAGCCATATCGCCAACCGCCATTTATTGGATTATTTTTATCGCCATTGCGATTGCCAGTTGGGTGGTATCTTACTCGCTGAAGAGTAAGTTTGAAAAATACTCCAAAGAACCGCTTCCGATGACCGGTCGCGAGGTGGCCGAACGCATGTTGCGCGATAACGGTATCACAGATGTGAAGGTGACGTGCGTCACAGGTCAGTTGACTGACCACTATAACCCTGCTACCAAAACTGTCAATTTGTCAGAATCGGTGTACGGTCAGGCTAACATAGCAGCGGCAGCGGTAGCAGCCCATGAATGCGGTCACGCGGTGCAACATGCGCATGCGTACGGTCCGCTGAAGATGCGCTCCGCCTTAGTGCCGGTGGTGTCGTTCAGCAGTAACTGGGTGATGTGGATTCTTTTGGCCGGTATGCTCCTTATCGGTTCGCAAGCAGGCCATGTGATTCTGTTGGTAGGAATAGGATTGTATGCCATGTTGACCTTGTTCAGCTTCATCACTCTGCCGGTGGAAGTGAATGCCAGCCGTCGGGCGGTTAACTGGTTAGAAGAGTCCGGTATCACTGACCGCCAAACGACAGCAATGGCGAGTGATGCGCTTAAGAGTGCAGCCTATACATACGTGGTAGCAGCCCTGGGTTCACTGGCAACATTGCTGTATTATATTATGATTTATTTAGGAAGTAGTAGAAGATAAACATTTTCGGTCCCGTAGCTCAATTGAATAGAGTGTCAGATTCCGGTTCTGAAGGTTCTGGGTTTGAGCCCCAGCGGGATCACAAGAAAGAGCAGTCGTCACGACTGCTCTTTCTTATTTGTAATTTGTCATTTTCCTAGTTTCACATCTACGATAATGGGGTCGTGATCGGAATAGCGGTGATAAGTCTTATCGCGCTGCTTTGAGGCCTCGTGCGAGTAATACCAATCGGCATTGACGTGCCACGGGGTGACGCGAATAATCTGCGCTTGCATCGTCGGGTTAGCGAAACAGCGGTCAAGATAGCCTACTTCGCCGTGATAACTATAGGAGTAGTCATCGGCGCAATAGACTTGTAGCATATCCGCATATCCTGCCCGTACGATGGTTTGAATCGGTTGTTCTTGCGTATAGCAGTTATAATCGCCAAGCAGCAACACATCTTCATCGCCGCAAGAAGCTACAGCGCTCGGCAGCATAGCTAACAACGAATCGGTATTCTGCATGCGTTGCGTGTTCGTGTCCACTTTACCTTTGCGTTTGGATTTGAGGTGATTGAGACTAATCACGAACCGCTCGCCGGTGGCAATCTCTTCGAAACATTGCGTCACCATACGCACGTGGTAGTGGCTGGTAGTGTCTTGGTAGGCGGAGAACCATGGTCCCACGGGACGGATGCGGTCCTTGCGATAGATGAAACAACCGCTGATACGGTCCTGGTTAGACCAGCCCATATCCACGTAGGCGTATTTGTCGCCGCGTTTATTGAGTTCTGCCAGCAGCATTTTCGGCGCTTTATCACCTTTCTGCATCTCGCACATAGCAAACAGGTCCGCTTTCATCATCTGCAGTCCTTTGGCTAACTTACGGGTTTGGAGTGCTTGCTGCGCAGGGGTAGTTTTGCGGTGGGCATAACCTCCCAGATCCGCGAAGTAATTCTCAATATTCGCGCCTACAATGCGTAACTCCCCTTTGCTTTTCTTCGGCAAACGAGACTTGGCGGTATGACATGTCTTAACGCCTTGACCGGTTACTAACTGTCGCTCTCCCGTGACGCGTGCTTGCAGTCCGCGGACGATATCACCGGTTCGTACGTTGTAGTAATTATTGCGGCAATGTACGCAGATACTGGAGCGATAGTTATGCGCCGCTATTTCGTAATAGCGCGTGCTGTCTCCGTCGGCTAGCCCTACGGCCTTTTCTTCCGGGCACACTAAGCGCTGCGGTGCGAGGATAAGCGAATCGTAGAAATTACCGCATACCACAAGGGGTGTAGTGATAACAACTGTTTGGTTGAGATACTTAGTCCAATCGGACTGAATCTGCTCTAACGAAACACGCTCTACCGCGGAAACGGAGAGCGCGTAAAGGAGCACTAATAATAATGTGTGTCTTTTCATAGATTGTTGCGGAGGATGGGATCGAACCACCGACCTTCAGGTTATGAGCCTGACGAGCTACCACTGCTCTACTCCGCGATTCAGCCTTCTTTTGTCGAAAGCGGGTGCAAAGGTACTGCTTTTTTCTGACATATGCAAATTTTTTATACTTTTTTTTGCATATATGCGATTTTTTTAGTAATTTTGTGCCCTAAATTGGATTAATATGGCAAAATACATCGTAATGGCAGAAGAAGGCGAGCTGAGCTTGTTGGATAAAGCACGTGAGGAATTGGGATTGGTTCCGGAGGATGCAACGCTCATCTACACGGGCGTAGGCGCGATTAATGTTATAAGGAGTTTGCAAGACCTCGACCGCGAGGCTGAAATCTATAATATCGGCTATGCCGGTAGTGCTAACTTCGATATCGGTACCTGGGTAGAAGTGACAGAAGTGCGGCTCAACCATCCGAATGTGACGTACGCTGAGCCCCAATTGCCATTGGCTATTGGCTATTGGCCGTTGGCCAAGCAAGCGGTTTGCTATTCGAATTGCGATTTTGTACTGGCGTCAGATTACAAGGATTGCGTATTCGATATGGAGTTGGCATTCATTGCCGCGTTGGGTTTCAAGAACCTGCACAGCCTCAAGTACGTGAGTGATAACTTGAGTCTTCACGCTTATCACGATTTAACACACGGAGTTGAATGACCACTGTCTTTTTAAAATCGCATAAAGAAGAATCGCTGAAGCGTTTTCACCCTTGGGTGTTCAGCGGTGCCATTGCGCGCGTGGTCTTGGACGCTGAGCATAAAGCTTCTGCTCCGGAAGAAGGAGAGTTAGTGTGCGTGCGCTCGGCATCCCATGAGGTGTTAGGTGTAGGACATTGGCAAGTGGGTTCGATTGCGGTGCGTATATTGGCCTTCGGCGTGGAGAACTTGCCGGCGGATTTTTGGTCAGAACGTATCCGTGCGGCGTATAAGGTTCGCGAAACCTTAGGGTTGATTCAACCCGACAATAACACGTTCCGCTTAGTGCATGGTGAAGGAGATTTTTTACCGGGACTGATAGTCGATGTGTATGCCGAGACGGCCGTCATCCAAGCGCACTCAGTCGGTATGCATATGCACCGCAACGAGATAGCGAAAGCGATTGTGGCGGAAGTGCCGCAGGTGAAGAATGTTTATTACAAATCCGATGACACGCTGCCCTTCAAGGCCCCGATAGAAGGAGACAAAGTCGGGTGGCTAGTAGAAAGTCAAAAGTCAAAAGTCGAAAGCGGAGAATTTTGGAGCACGGAGAATGGGTTAGAGTTCCGCATTGATTGGTTGAGGGGACAAAAGACAGGTTTCTTCATTGACCAGCGGGAGAACCGGGCGTTGGTGGAGCGCTATGCGGCAGGTAAGGATGTGCTGAACATGTTCTGCTACACCGGTGGATTTTCATTGTATGCGCTTCGCGGAGGCGCCAAGACCGTTGATTCGGTGGACGTAAGCCAGAAAGCGATAGACTTGGTGAACGTGAACGTGACGCGTAATTTTCCCAAGGCAACCAACCACACCGCCGTAGCGGCAGACGCCTTCGAATACCTCACCGCCCAAAAAGCGGCGAATCGCACCTTCGATCTTATCATCCTAGACCCGCCTGCTTTTGCCAAGCATCGCGATGCGGTAAAGAATGCCCTTCGTGGCTACCAACGCATCAACGCTAAGGCGATTGAGATGATTAGACCAGGCGGTATCCTATTCACGTTCAGTTGCTCACAAGCGGTGGATAAAGAGGCTTTTCGCTTGGCAGTTTTCAGTGCTGCGGCACAAGTGGGACGTAAAGTGCGCATCCTGCATCAATTGCATCAACCTCAAGACCATCCCATCAATATTTACCACCCCGAAGGCGAGTATCTGAAGGGCCTGGTCCTTTACGTGGAATAACGGTTTAACGTTTTGTTGTAAACAAAACCATTTTAACTCTTTAACTATTTAACGTTCACTTATGAACCTTGTTTGTTTTGACACCGAGACGACAGGATTGGATGTGCAGAAAGAGCACATCATCCAATTGTCGCTGATTAAATTTAACACAGACTCGTGGGAAATAATTGGCCTGCGGGACTGGTATATTCTGCCGGATGTGCCTTTCACTATTCCTGCTGAAGCGGAAGCGGTTCATCATATCTCCAAGGCCTTCTTGCTCGAGCACGGCGTTAGTCTCAAGAGCATCTACGACGATTTTATGGCATTTACCGCCGGATGTGATTTCCTGACTTACAACGGAAACGGCTATGACGCGCCTATCCTGCACTATAACTTCGCCCGCTCAGGTCTGGATTTCGATTTCAGCGGTCGGACGTGGTATGACGCCTTGTTGTTGGAACGGATTCATACCGAAGGCAAAACAGATGAAAACGGGGAACGTTTGCATAATAACTTGACCTCGGCTTACACTCGTTACTACGGTCATCCGTTTGAGGGTGCACATAACTCATTGGATGACGTGCGAGCTACAATTGAGGTGTTCAAGGCACAAGTGGCGGAACACGGGTGGTCGTGGACACAACGGGAAGAATTTAACTTCATCTGTTTCGACCGGTGGCTCACTAAACGCGGAGACTATTACTACCTCAACCAAGGTGCCCACAAAGGTGAAAGCATCGAATCTATGCTGCGAATAGACAAGAGTTATTTGGAGTGGATGGTGGATAAATGTCAGTGGACCGATGACCAAACACGCGCCATCATAGAACCTTATTTAGACAGGAAACCCAAGTCAATGCCAAAGCCAACGCCTTCTTCTCGAGGCAAAAGACGAAGCAAAGGTACTATCACGGATGCCGATTTGAGTTTGTTCTGATGAGACGATTAGCGATTCTTTTTCTGCTGTTAGTCGCTGTAGTCGGTTGCTATGCCGATGAACTGCTTACCGGTACTGCCATGAGCGGTGACGGATGGCGCGGGTTGGATCTGGGACAACCGTTTGTCATTACGCAGGTAGGATGGAATCCGATTAGTACAACCACTGCCGAATTGGGGCTTTTCGAAGGAGCCAATCGCTCGGATTTCATGGATGCCGTTCCGCTATACATGCACGGTGGAAGTTCGCAAGCACATAAGATGAATTATGCCGAAGTGAATTGTTCGCGCGGTTTTCGGTATATTCGTTACCGCAAATCGGACATGAAAGACGAGTATAAGATTTCTGCGTTGGAGTTTTGGGGACATGCAGGCAAAGGAGATGACAGTCATCTGGCGCAAATCACCAACCTGCCGACGGTCATCATTCACACGCAGGACGATGTAGTTCCTTATGACAAAGAGCATGAGATAACTTGTCTGGTGACCATCATATCCGACAACGGTGCCACTGTTTTGACGGACACGGCATCTATTCGCGAACGAGGCAATTTCTCTCGCACTTTTCCCAAGAAACCATACCGTATTAAGTTTGCCCATAAACACCATGTATTGGGTTCGCCGGCCAAAGCCAAGAAATGGACGCTCATCAATAACTACGGCGATAAAACATTGATGCGCAATCAGTTAGCCTTTGAGCTAAGCCGCCGTTTCGGGATGCCGTATACCCCCTTTTGCGCGTACGTGGATGTGATCCTAAATGGTGATTATAAAGGTTGTTACCAACTTTGCGACCAAATCGAAGTGCGCAAGAACCGCGTGGACATTACGGAGATGGGACCTGCCGACAATAGTGGCGAGGCCTTAACGGGCGGTTACTTGATAGAAGCGGATGCGTATGCCCCTGATGAGATGTCGATGTTCTGGTCTGCTCAAGGAACCGGTGTTACCATCAAATCACCGGATGAGGATAGTATCACTTGGGAACAAGCTTCGTATATCCAGGCGCGCTATGATGCCATGGAGGAGAATTGGAAGTCATACTTGGATTTGAATACTTTCCTGAGGCATTTTCTGGTGGGCGAGACTTCCGGTAATACGGATACGTATTGGAGCATGTACCTATATAAGCAGCGTTCGAACGACACGCTGTTTGTTGGGCCTGTATGGGATTTTGACTTGGCGTTTGAGAACGATAACCGTACCTATCCTGTCAATGATTTGACGGACTATATCTATCGGACGAACGGCAGTACTACGGGATACCTCAAGACCTTGATAGATAAGATAGTTGTGTATAACGCTAAGGCCAAGAAACAGTTACGCGAACTATGGGCTGATACGCGACGGGCGGGTTTTACCGAAGAAAGTATGCTGGCATATATCAACGAACAAGCGGAACTGTTGAACCAATCGCAGCAACTTAATTTCCTCCGTTGGCCGATCATGAATGAGTACGTGCACCAAAATCCGCGTGTGTGGGGTTCGTATGAGGCGGAAGTGAACAACGTGCGCAATTTTATGAAAGAACGCATCCACTGGATGGATACGAAATTGCAATTCGACACGACTACGCTTCCTCCAGTCGAGGCTGTAGAACCCGTCGAGTGCACTTCGGCTACGAAAGCGGAAAAAATCTTGCGTGACAGACAACTACTCATATTGCGTAACGGAAAAGTCTATACACCCTCCGGAAACGTTGTTGAGTAGGCCTTTCCAAGACGTCTTTTGGCAAAAAACGTATTTTTTTACACTTTTTTGCCGAAATATTTGGTCAATTCAAAAAAATGTTGTACCTTTGCACCCGCTTTTCAAGGATTAGAATAATCGGGGCCCCCGAAAATTTTAATTTTTGGGGAGAGCGGAGGCACCAACCTTAAGATCGTGCCTCTTGAGGCAAAGAAGTTGCCCGTCCATTTAGCTAAGCGGTATGGACAAATGCACACTTGTTGCCGAACGCGACCGGCCGGTTGGATGAGCGACTTAGTCAGCGGTCTGCAAAACCGTTTAGAGCGGTTTGACTCCGCTACCGGCCTCCAAGCCGCCAACACTGGCGGCTTATTTTTATGGACGAACTAATAAAGGACATAACAACCCAAGAGTACAAATACGGCTTCACGACCGACGTGGAAACAGAAATTGTACCGGCTGGACTGAATGAGGATATCATTCGGTTTATCTCCGCGAAGAAAGAAGAACCGGAGTGGTTGTTGGAGTTCCGGTTAAAAGCTTTCCGTAAATGGCAGACGATGCCGCTTCCCACTTGGGCGCATCTGACCATCCCTGACATTGATTTTCAAGCCATCTCTTACTACGCAGCCCCGAAGTCGAAAGTCGAAAGTGCAAAGTCGAAAGAAGACATCGATCCCGAGATCATGAAGACCTTCGACAAACTCGGCATTCCCTTGGAAGAGCGGGCAGCGTTAGCAGGGAATATGGCCGTCGATGCCGTCATGGACTCCGTTTCCGTCAAAACCACTTTCCGTGAAACCTTGGCGGAGAAAGGCATCATCTTCTGCTCAATCTCCGAAGCGGTGCGTGAACATCCGGACTTGGTCCAAAAATACTTGGGTTCGGTAGTGCCGCCAACGGATAATTTCTATGCAGCACTGAACTCTGCCGTCTTCACCGATGGTTCGTTTGTCTATGTGCCGAAAGGCGTGCGTTGCCCGATGGAACTGAGCACCTATTTCCGCATCAATGCCGGTAAAACAGGCCAGTTCGAGCGAACATTGCTCGTGGCAGACGAAGGCGCGTATCTCTCTTATTTAGAGGGATGTACAGCGCCAATGCGGGACGAAAACCAACTCCACGCAGCGATTGTCGAAATAGTGGTTCACAAGGATGGCGAAGTCAAATATTCCACCGTCCAAAACTGGTACCCTGGCGACAAAGACGGCAAAGGTGGCATCTTCAATTTTGTGACCAAACGTGGTATCACGTACGAAAATGCACGCCTCTCTTGGACGCAAGTGGAGACAGGTTCGGCTATCACATGGAAATACCCGTCTTGCATTCTACGCGGAGATAATTCGTCTGCCGAATTCTACTCCGTGGCCGTCACCAACAACCACCAGCAGGCCGACACGGGTACGAAAATGATTCATATCGGACGAAATACGCGCAGCCGAATTATCAGCAAAGGTATTTCGGCGGGCCAAAGCCAAAACGCTTACCGCGGACTCGTCAAAATGGGCAAAAACGCTGTCAATGGCCGTAATTACAGCCAATGTGACAGCCTTCTCTTGGGCGATAAATGCGGTGCGCACACTTTCCCGGATATGATCATCGCCAACCCTACGGCAGTCGTGGAACATGAAGCAACGACCTCCAAAATCTCCGATGATCAACTTTTCTATTGCCGCCAACGCGGTATAGGCGTCGAAGACGCCGTGGGACTCATCGTCAACGGTTACGCCAAAGAAGTGATGGACAAACTACCGATGGAGTTTGCCGTCGAAGCACAAAAACTACTGCAAGTTTCTTTGGAAGGTTCGGTGGGGTGATATATTTTCTGTCCGTTTCGTGAATCTGAAACATGTAAGCATATTATTCTTGGGAATATTTGCATTTTTCCTTATATCTTGTTCGCCGCGTGAGATGCGCGAGGCGCGAGAGGTGCTTGTGCTTGCGGATAGTATGCGGGCGGAAGTGATGATGTATAACGACAGTGTCCGTCTTGCAAATACCTATGAGAGCTTAGGCAGATGGAGCCTCCTTTTCCCGACAGATTTTGCGCATGCCTGTTACCATTACGGACGTTTACTGCGCGAGAAGGATAATCCTGTAGCAGCGATGGAATGTTTTATCAATGCCACTCACACTCGTACGCACGACTATTCTATTCTCGGTCGGACATATAGCAATATGGGATCTCTTTGTCATTTGGCCTGTGCGTATCCGTTGGCATACGATATGTATGAGAAGTCGGCAGATATGTTCTTGCGAGATGGAGATACGATTTTATATTACTACGCTCTATACAGAGAAGCAATAGAATTAGCAGAACAAGGAGACAAAGAAGCTTGTTTTGCAATCGTAGAAAATATCAAATCCAATTGTTCTCATGACAACGTGTTGATTTCATATTGCTATATGACCAAAGCGCGAGCATTTTTCGTACGAGAGCAATACGACTCCGTAATTGTTTACGCCCGCCAAACTATACAATATTTGCCTTTATTGTCATCCGGAAACTTGCTAATGGCACAAGCTTTTTCAAAACTTGGCATTAAAGACTCCTCAACATATTACGCTCATCGTGTTATTGAGCAAACAAATTCATTATTGGACATAAATAATGCATTATATATTTTGACAAACGATGACACATCCAAGGGACTGGATGATGTTAGGCAGACTGCAGCTGACAGATCTGATGTTCAACAAGCAATAAAGGACTATCAAGGAAAACTATCTCAAGCTGTCCAATTACTGGAGCAAGATTTCGAAAAGAAGCCCGATTGGAGATGGTTGTATGCCATTGTCTTCACGTCATTAATAATCGGCGGTATATTTTATTGGAGAATAAAGTCACGAAAGCGACATATGCAAATCCAATTAGACCATTTAACGGAACAGCAAACTGATACCATCACTCAATCTATCAAGCAACATATTAACAAAAATGATTTGACTAGTACTCTTCATTGGAAAGACTATAATGCCTTGAAAGCAGATGCTGATTTGTTTATGTACGGGATAGTGAGCAAATTAGAGGAGAGAAGATTGAATGAAACAGAGGTGCGCTTTTGTATATTGACAATGCTGGATTTCTCGTTATCCGAAATTGCCGAAACAATATATTACAGTTACCCATCTGGCATCAAAACGCTTAAAAAGCGCATATCAGTTAAATTGGGTACAACACCTCAAAATTTACATGATTTTCTTTTCAAAATTGCAATTGGCATATAATTCAGATACTTTATATACTTGATTGTAGACCATATTGTATCGTATAGTGCTGGTATATAGCGATTTACATTTTCAAAATGTAGACCGTTATTTTTTGCCTATTCCATTTAAAAGTTGTACCTTTGCACCGTCAAACGATGAGCGTTTGGCGGTACTTTTGTTTTACTAAAATTATTACACGTTATGAAAAATTTTTTAGTTTTGGTGTTGAGTGCATTATTAACAATGCCTTGTGTGCTTCGAGCAGAGGAAGTTGTGATTCCTTTGATGGAGGTTATTAGTATTGGGTTTCTTCCCGGAGAAGACCCCCTAGATGGTCCTGGACAATCTCAAAGCGATCCTCCTTCCCCTACAGATTTCCGTGCAACGATTGATGGAAACTCTCTATCTATCATCAAACACGATTCATCCATTCCTTCTGCGCAAGCTATTGTTGTCAATGCATCTACGGGTAGTGTGGTTGTCAATGAGCAGTTTACCAACTCTCTCCAAGAACAAATCTCAACATCCGGTGTGTATGTATTACATATTGAGACAACCGGAGGGGCATTAGTAGGACAATTTATTGTACAATAATCTTTTAAACAATTACCATTATGAAAAAGAAATTTATTTTTGGCGCAATCTTGTTCGCAACTTGTATTTTTTCAATGCATGCCAATGCACAACTGGAAGTACAAACATCCGGTGATGTAAAGATAAGTAAGAATTTAAGAGTGGAAGGAGATGTGAGTCTTGACAACAACCTCAATGTAAATAATGATTTGTTTGTGGATGATTTATACGTAACGGATAGTTTAAATATAGCTAATAATATGACAGTTGGCAACAACTTAACTGTTGGTAATGTGTTATATGTTGCCGATAGTCTGAATGTCAATAAGTTTGCTAATGTTGCAAATAACTTTAAAGTAGGCTCTAGCTCCGCAAAACCTAACTAGTAATTTAAATATATTAAAAAATCTAACAGTGAATAAAGATGCAACTATCAATGAGAATGTAAAAGTTTCAAAGAATGTAGCTATTGGAGCCGATTTGGATAACAATATAGGGTTGAATATTCAAAAAACATCTAATACGACAGCCCTGTCATATGGTATCAAATCGCATGTCAAATCAGTGGCAAGTCTGCCAACGGGTCCTATCTATGCAATATGCGGTTTTGCAGATGCCTCCGCTATATACAATAACTATCCGATAAGTCGATTCGTGGGTGTTTTTGGTAAAGCCGCAAAATCTTATGTCCTTTCTCCTAAATTTTCAGCAGGCGTAGCAGGTATGGTACATTATTATGGAGGAGCTGCTGTATACGGAGGAATAGGCTCCACAATGGACATGCAACTTCCTTCAACACTTGTTGAGGGTGCATATGCTGGGTATTTTGATGGATCAGTAAAGGTGAATGGTACTCTTACAGCAACAGTGGTATCTACTACCAGTGACGAGCGAAGCAAGGAGAATATCAAGGAGGTTGCTTCCTCATTGGCAGAAAGTATTCAACTGCTTAAACCGGTGTCTTATACATTGAAACAGGATAGTTTATGGAAATATGATATCGAAGCAAAAGAATTACAAGGAGTGCATTATGGGTTGATAGCGCAGGATGTCCAAAAAATATTGCCGGAGTTAGTGTATGAGCGTGGGGAACAACTATCTATTAACTACACAGAACTTATTCCTTTGTTAATTAAAACGGTTCAAGATTTATCCGCAGAACTTAAAGAACTCAAATCACAATTGAACAAATAATCAAGTTATGAAACGCCTACTGTTAATATTATACGTTATTGTCCATTGTATATTGATAAGTGGAGAAACCAGTTGTCATGCAGGCGGTAATTTTGCCAATGCGATATCCGGTATTAGTCCGGGTATTGGAGCATTTCGTGTCAGAGTTTTTTTCCATATAATAAGAACATCAAATGGTACAGGGGCTTATTGTTTTTCAAGTAACAATATTCAGTCGTGTATCCAAAGATTGAATAATGATTATTATTTTGCGACGATGAGCGACATAACATTTGATTACGCAGGGATGGACTACATTGATAATACGGATTTTTATAACATAACTTCCTATGACAGTTTCGAAGCACAAAACCTGTTTAATACTAACAGACATCCTGATGCTATTGATGTTTATCTCTTGCCTACAGAATCTTCAATAGCCGGTTATGCTAATGGAATCCCTGGAACTGCTTTGGCTGTAGGGGGGAATTATTATGGTATGGCATTAGGTTCTTCGTCTGTTTTGTCGCATGAAATTGGGCATTGTTTGGGATTATTTCATACTTTTCACGGCGGAACAGATGAACCCTATGGGCTCATAGATTATGTGCATTCCAATTCACTAATACGTGGAGATTATGTAGCTGATACAGAGGCGGATCCATTTCGTTTATATGACCAAATTGTAGCGTGCGCTTGGTTTAATACAACATATACAGATGCAAACGGACTTTTGTACATGCCGGACGTAAGTCAGATTATGGCCGATGTGCCATCAGAATGTATGAATACTCTTACATTTGGTCAAGGCAACCGAATACGAACACATATTACCTCACAACAATCATTACAAGATCGCTTAACTCAGCGTGTAGCTTTTGTGCAAAATCGACAATTTGCAGGAAATGGAGAAGAGATTATTATGGCCAATGATTCGATTATCGCGGGGTACAATGTAACAAGTGGAACAAACGGAAATGTGGTAATACCTTCGGGAGGAAATGTTACATTCCAAGCAGGGAAGAAACTATACTTCAGGCCTGGCTTTAAAGTGAATCTGGGAGCAAATTTTCTGGCAAAAGTAGATGCCCTTCCGATGCTAAATCGTAGTAATCTGCCGACAAAATATGCTTCTTCCGATGATTATATTCCCTTCTTGGGAAACACTTCCTGGACTACAATTTATCATAATATGAATGATTCGCACGCATGGGCATATGTCTCTCAATACGTCGGAGATTCTATAATTAACGAGAAACACTATAAAATGATAAAACATTATTATTTGTCTATGGAGAATCCAACTTTATTTCCTACTAATGAGCCCTCACTCATCTACGAAGATGTAAATAATAGACGTGTGTATGCATATGATAATTATTATGATACGGATATATTAATGTATGATTTTTCTATACAAGTCGGAGATAGATTTCCCCATGATATAACAGCTCCAGAGTCTTGGTCAGATTTTGTTCTCGTGGATATATCCCCTATTGAGAATTCAGGATATACACGTAAGCAATATACATTTGTGCATGAATCGGATACCATTGTATGGATAGAAGGAATCGGCAATTATAATTGTTTCTTTTCTCCACAATTTGTAAAGAATGATGCAATGAGAGTCTTATGTGTTCACAAAGACGATAAAACGATATATGACACAGGGAGTTTCAGCGGTTGGTCCTGCGGGGATGTGGATCAAACCCTCGACGATTTATTAGCCACGGAATCTGTTCACGTTATTCCTATTGATTCTCCTTCTGCTATCAAATTCATCGGAAATGATAATCAAATTTATATTATCCGAAATAACCGCACCTACACTCTGACGGGGAAAAGTGTGAGGTAGTACTCTTGTAATCTGTAAAGCTTCATTTTTTTCTCTTTATATTTGCACATCTCAGAATTTTGCAGCTACGACTACTCTTGCCAATATCGTTATTGCCTTATTGGTGAACGATTATTGTCGATGCTTGCCGGAGGAATTAAGATGGTCTTGTACCATCGCATTAGTCCTAACTTTGTCTGCTGTCTCTGCGGTTTTTGTTCTCAAAGAAGAGAATATCTCATCGCAATAGTCGACAAAACATCAATACGACGGTATTAGAAAGTGCTAAAGAAAGCCCTCAAACAGGCTTTTATTGCTTATTTGTAGAGATTTTCGAGTTTAAAAAAAAAGCAAAAAAACTTGCATATCTCAGAAAAATGTAGTATTTTTGCAGCATAAATTTACTAACTTGTTATTGTTATGTCAAAACGCTATTGGATTTATAATTTCATCATAGCAATCTGTTTATTCTGCATCATGATGATTGGTTTTGCCGTCACCAAATCGTGTTTCGGTGTTACCGCTGTATTCTCAACCTTGTTTGCTTTATGGAGTGTGATACAATTCCTTATGCGAAAAGTGGACGATGCGTTTGATATGCCTAAGTACACAAAGTATAAGGCATTGGATTTTGCGCTTTCGATCACTTTTGCCAATATCGTTATTGTTTTACTGGTGAACGATTATTGTCGATGGTTGCCGGAGGAAATAAGATGGTATTGCACTATATCATTAGTTCTAACGCTATCTATTGTCTCTTCAGTTTTTGTTATTAAGGAAGAGAACAGAGGAAACGTGAAGAATAAATAGAAAGGGAAGTTATGCACCGAAGCTGATGTGCTCTGCCTGAATAGGCGAACCTATAAACAGCGATGCGGATTGTGAGAAACGGTCCGCATTTTCTGTGGTCAGATAGGCGCAAGAACCGCCTTGCGAGAGTTGCTCGCGGTATTCGGGGTGACGAACGAGATAGTCTCTTAGACTATTGGCCTCTAAATAACCTTGTGAAATAACCTGAATATCGCCCGCAGCAAAGCGCTTGCCGTTCTTTTGGATCCATTGTGCAATCTTCGGCATCAACAAGGGATAGTGGGTGCAACCGAGAACAAGCGTATCTATCTGAGGATCTTGAGCGAGTAAATGACGCAAATAAAGATCCACAAAATAGTCAGCGCCTTCGTTTTTATGTTCTCCTGCCTCAATCAGCGGCACCCACATTGGACAAGCTTGTTGAGTAACCCGTAACCCATCACCCGTCACCGGTAACCCTTCATAGATTTTCTCCAATTCCAGCACGTAACTCTCCGAACTAACCGTAGCCGGCGTGGCCAAAATACCTACGTGTCCGGTCTTAGTGATGGCAGGAACCGCTTCCACGGTGGGACGAATCACACCTAACACATTGCGTTTCCCGTAACCCGTAACCTGTAACCCCTTTCCGTTAATAACCGGCAGGTCCTTTTGTTGAATGGTTCGCAGCGCCTTCGCGCTCGCTGTGTTGCACGCCAAAATAACCAGCGCACAATCTTGCTCAAACAGGTATTTGACAGCTTGTAAGGTGTATTGATAGATCACCTCGAACGAGTGGGTTCCATAAGGCGCACGGGCATTGTCGCCCAAGTACAAATAGTCGTACTCCGGCAACGCCTTGCGAATCTCCCTCAAGATCGTCAATCCGCCGTAACCGCTATCAAAAACACCTATCTTTGCCATTATTCTTATCCTTACAGGAACGAATATTTTTAATTTTCGGTGCAAAGTTACTGCTTTTTTTTGAATTGTGCAAGAAAATCTTGCATATATGAAATAATTTTTCAAATTGTTGCCCTATAAACACCCTGCGAACACCCCGGCCTGTCCCACTAAACTATCTACCTCATATAAAGCTCATATAAACCTCATTCAAAGCTCGTATGAAGAAAACCATATAAATCACACATTCCACAAATATGAACCTTATATGCCGGTAAAATGCTTTTTGACGAAAAAATTCAAATAAATTTGATTTTTTTGGCCTTAAAACTTGTGTATTCCAAATTTTTGTTGTACCTTTGCACGCTAAAATGTGCGCTATGCCCGTACGCGCATGTATGTAAGACGACAAATAACTAAAAAATATACGTATTATGAAATTCAATGTATCGAGTTCGAAATTGTATTCGCAACTACAGGCGGTATGCCGCGTGATTAACAGTAAGAATTCCCTTCCTATCTTGGACGATGTATTATTCGACCTCCAGGGAAGTGAGTTAAAGTTGACCGCATCGGATGGCGAGACTACTATCCGCACATCGGTTGAGGTAGAGAACGTAGAAGGTGCCGGCAAAGTGGCATCGGCTGCTAAGCTTCTGTTGGAGACGCTGAAAGAGTTCAGCGAGCAACCGCTTTCTTTCACAATTGATGACAATAACTTCGCGGTTAGCATGATAAGCCAGAACGGTACTTATTCGTTCGTGGGCGTTAATGGCAACGAGTATCCGTTGATGCCGGCTCCCGAGCAGGATGCTAAAGTGGTAGTTATTCCCGCAGCTGTACTGCAAAGCGCGATTGAAAAGACCATCTTCTGCACCGCAGACGATGATTTGCGTCCGGTGATGAACGGTATTTTCTTTGACATCGCAGAGGATAAGGTAGCGATGGTTGCTACCGATGCGCACCGTTTGGTTCGTTATATCAACACATCGGCTCACGCTGATGTAGCGGCTAACTTCATTCTGCCGAAAAAACCGGCAAGTCTGTTGAAGAACTTGTTGACGAAAGAAGAAGGTGACGTGAAGGTAACGTTTGGTGCCAAGAACGCTCGTTTTGAGTTTGGCAACGTGATTGTGGTTTGCCGTCAGATCGAGGGTCGTTACCCGAATTACAACGCCGTTATTCCGCAAGCCAACCAGAATATTGTTACCGTAGACCGTCAAACACTCATCAACGCTTGTAAGCGCGTGGCTGTGTTTGCTAACAACGGTACCGCTCAATTGCGTTTGGCTATCAGCGAGAACCAAATTAAGATTTCTGCACAGGATATCGATTTCTCGACAAGTGCCGAAGAGACCATCAGCTGCGATTACAACGGTATGCCGATGGCCATCGGTTTTAAGGCACCGTTCCTGATTGATCTGCTTTCGTCCGTGGATTCTACCGAAGTGCAACTGCGATTGGCTGATCCTTCTCGCGCAGGTCTGATTGCTCCAGTTGAGAACGAGGAGAATGAGGACGTGCTGATGCTGCTGATGCCGATGCTGTTAAATGATTGACGACTTATGGCTTTTCGTAAACTGACCGCGCAAGAGATTGCACAACTGGAGGCACAGGGATGTACCTCTCATGATTGGAGTTTGATTGAGGTCGCAGAAGGCTTTGACGCGCAATTTGTACGTCGTACCAATTTCTCCGGCCACAATCAATTAGGTGTGTTCGGCAAAGAGATTGATCTGCCGGGCGGTTTGAAGATTCACTCAGGAATCTACAATGCCACTATCCATAACTGCGAAATCGGCAACGATGCGCACCTCTATAACATCCATAATTACATCGCTAACTATCACATCGGCAATAATACCTGCATTGAGAACGTCAATGCCATCCTTGTGGACGGCAAATCGACGTTCGGAAACGGTGTGCGTGTGCCGGTGATGAACGAAGGCGGTGGACGTGAGATTCCGATCTTCAACGAACTGAGTGCCAGTTTGGCGTATATTCTGACGCTCTATCGTCACCGTCCAAAGATGATTCAAGAGTTGGAGCGACAGATAGATGAATACGCAGAAGCACAGGCTTCGGACCATGGTTACATTGGCGACAATGTGCGTATTCTGAACTGCGGTTCGATTAAGAACGTGCACATCGGCGACTATGCCGAGTTGATGGGTGTCAGCCGTTTGAAGAACGGTACTATCAATTCGAACAAATTTGCTCCGGTTCGTCTTGGTAGTGGTGTTAAGTGTGTGGACTTCATCATCGCTTCAGGTGTTTCGATTGGCGATTCCACTTTGGTGGACAAGTGTTTTGTGGGACAAGGTTGTATCTTTGACAAACACTATTCAGCCGGTGAGAGTCTGTTCTTTAGCAACTGTCAAGGTATGCACGGTGAGGCGTGTGCTATCTTCGCAGGTCCGTATACCGTTACGCACCATAAGAGTACCCTCCTTATCGCCGGTATGTTCTCGTTCTTAAACGCAGGTTCGGGTAGCAACCAGTCGAACCATATGTACAAACTGGGTCCGATCCATCAAGGCGTAGCGGAGCGCGGCGCCAAAACAACCAGCGACAGTTATTTGTTATGGCCGTCGAAAGTAGGTGCGTTCAGCCTTGTTATGGGTCGTCACACGCACCATGCGGACACATCTGAGTTGCCGTTCTCGTACTTGATTGAGAATAACTCAGAGAGTTACCTGGTTCCTGGTGCTAACCTGCGTACCGTAGGTACGATCCGCGACGCACAGAAATGGCCGAAGCGTGACAACCGTAAGGATCCCAATAAACTGGATTGCATCAACTTCAACCTCTTGAGTCCGTATACCGTTCAGAAAATGTGGCGCGGACGCGAAGTGCTCAATGAGTTGCAGGCCTTAGGCGGCGAGAATACCGACATCTACGGCTATAAGAATTGCAAGATTCGCAATACTTCGCTGGTTCACGGCCGCGAGTTATACACCATCGGTATTCAGAAATTTTTAGGAAATAGTCTCATTAGCCGCTTGGATGGCAAGGTTTTTGATAGTATCGAAGACGTGCGTGCGGCGCTCCGTCCTGACAGTCCTGCCGGCTTGGGTCCATGGGCCGATTTGGCGGGCCTGCTTGCTCCGCGTACCGAAGTGACGAAGATGCTAGACGAGGTGGAGAAAGGTCAACTGAGTTTGGCGCAAATCCAAGCGCGTTTGCAAGAGATGCATGCTAAATACTACTCTTACGAGTGGACCTGGGCACTCGATAAACTCGAGCAAGTTTGGGGTTGCAGCGTAGAGGAAATAAGCATCGAGCAGATCAAGAAGACAATTAACCAGTGGCTGGAGTCGGTGGTTAAGTTGGATAAGATGGTTTATAACGACGCCCGCAAAGAGTTCGACCTCAATAGCCATACCGGCTTTGGCGTGGATGGTGACCGTCAACAAGCGGAAGCGGATTTCGAAGAAGTGCGTGGTTCGTTTGAGTCCAACTCCTTCGTTAAAGCGGTGCTCGAGCACATTCAAACCAAGACCGAGTTGGGCAATAAGATACTGGCAAGTTTAGAGAACGTGAAATAAGTTGGCTAACGGCAAAGTGACCATATTAGGCTGCGGTAGCGCCAAACCTACCAAGACCACTTCCCCTTCGGGACAATTGGTAGAGTTGCGCGATAAACTCTTCCTCGTGGACTGCGGGGAAGGCGTGCTGCTGACGATGCAGAAATTAGGAATTCGTACGGGGCGGTTGTATAATATCTTTATCACCCACCTGCACGGAGACCACTGTTTCGGCCTAATGGGTTTACTGACCACACTGGCGATGCTCAAACGTACGCAGCCTATGCACATCTATGCACAGCCGGACTTGGAGAAATTGCTGAAACCCCTACTCGACTATCATTGCGGGGATCGGTTGTATGAGATCGTTTTTCATCCTATTAACCCTCGCAAGAACGAAGTTATTTACGAGGATCGGACGGTGACAGTTGAAACGGTGCCGCTCAAACATGGAGTACCGTGCTGCGGGTTCCTTTTCAAGGAAACGCGCCGTGTGCCGAAGGAAGATGGTTCGTTTGAACATGTCACTCGTAAGCGCTACGCGTACTGCACGGACACCGAGTACAGCGAAAAGATCGTGCCTATTATTGAAGGCGTCGATGCGCTGTACCACGAGTCCACGTTCCTGCAAGAGATGAGCGAACGCTGTAAGGAAGTGAAACACTCCACGGCTGCGGAAGCGGCTACCATCGCCCAAAAAGCGAACGTAGGCAAACTCATCTTAGGCCATTACAGCGCACGCGTGGAAGACCACAGTCTCTTCCTGCAAGAAGCAAAACCAATCTTTGATAACACCATCCTCGCAGAGGAAAACGATGTGATAGAGATTTGATGGCAAAAGCAACAATTCAATATGTTTGTTCATCCTGCGGTGCGAAAGCCCCGCAGCTATTAGGTCGTTGTCCGGTCTGCGGCGAATGGGGTACGTACGAAGAAGAAGTCCTTACTCCTTCAGCGAAGCGGTCTTTCAGCGAACGCGGTCTTTCAGGCGAAGCCGGTCGCGCGCAGCGCTTGCAAGATATTGTGGCCTCTGAAGAGATGCGCATCGATATGCACAACGGCGAGTTGAACCGTGTCTTAGGCGGAGGATTAGTGCCGGGCAGTTTAGTGCTGTTAGGCGGCGAACCGGGCATCGGCAAATCGACCTTGGCTTTGCAAGTACTGCTGCAATTAGGCGAGCGCAAGACGTTCTACGCTTCAGGCGAAGAGAGCGTACGGCAGATCAAACTGCGTGCTGAACGCCTGGTCGGTGACGCATCGAACCTATACATCAGCAGCGAGACGTCCCTCGAACGCATCTTAGATCAAGTCAAAGAGTTAGATCCTGAAGTGGTAGTCATCGACTCGATCCAGACTATCGGTACCGAAGCCATCGATGCTACTATCGGCAGTTTGAGCCAAGTGCGCGAATGTGCAGCACGTATTCTCGAGTTCGCCAAGACCCGTAATATACCGTTCTTCATCATCGGGCATATTAACAAAGAAGGTTCGTTGGCGGGACCGAAAGTGCTGGAGCATATCGTGGACACGGTATTGCAGTTCGAAGGCGACCAGCACTATATGTACCGCATCTTGCGGGCACAGAAGAACCGGTTCGGTTCAACCTCCGAATTAGGCATATACGAAATGCGGCAGGATGGACTCCGCGAAGTGAGCAACCCTTCGGAGTTACTGCTCTCCACCTCTCGTGAAGGTCTATCAGGCATCGCGATTGCTGCAGCCGTAGAAGGCGTGCGACCATTCCTCATTGAAGTGCAAGCACTCGTCTCAACCGCAGCTTACGGAACACCGCAACGTTCGTCGACGGGCTTTGACGGTAGGCGATTAAATATGCTATTGGCGGTGCTTGAGAAACGCATCGGTTTCAAGTTATTGCAAAAAGATGTGTTTCTCAATATAGCCGGAGGCCTGCGCGTACAAGACCCGTCCATCGACTTAGCGGTTTTGGCAGCAGTACTGAGTAGTAACATGGACATCGCCCTTGACGCAGGCACTTGTCTCTGTGGAGAAGTGGGTTTGGCTGGAGAGATTAGACCGGTTAATCGCATCGAACAACGCATCCAAGAGGCGCAGAAATTAGGATTCAAACGTATCATGATTCCTGCAGGGATGAAAATAGATACTACTCGGTTCCAGATAGAAGTGGTACCGGTGAAAAAAGTGACGGACGCTTTTCGTCTGTTGATAAAACAAAATTAATATGCGCGTACGTACGTATATATATGGTATAGTATTGTTGCTCCTTAGCGTAACGATGACCGTTCGCGCCGAAGAACTGCCGTACTTGAACGAGATCGGTCTTCAAGCGGGCTATGCCTACTATGTGGGCGATGCGGAGCCGACGCCTTTTGCCAGTCCGGGCGTGACAGTAGGCCTTCACTATCGCTATAAATTCACCAAGCGTTGGGCCATCCAAGCGAAAGTGAGTTGGGTACAGATAAAAGGCTATGAATCGATTTGGCAAAACCGAGATGTGAATACCGATAAGAAGTGGAAGAACGATATGATAAATATCGATGTGATGGCGGAGTTTAACTTCTTCCGTTTCGGCGCATCGAACGAGAACGATAGACGAATCAGGCCCTATACACCCTACATCTTCTTGGGCGTAGGAGGCGCTTTTTATGGATTATTAGATGGAACTTCTCTGTTTGCAGCCAATTGGATGAAGAACGTATTACGTGACCCACAAACAAAAGAATATACCGGTGGAATAGCGTGCTATATTCCCTTTGGTATAGGTTTTAAATGGAAATTCGCTGACAACTTCGGCTTGAATATCGCGTGGCAGCATAATTTATATATTGCGGATGATATTGAGGGGGTAAAAGATTTGGATAACACTCACAAACTGAACGGTTCCAACATCATGAACTGTGACTTAACCGGTCAACTAACCGTTGGTTTGGTAGTTGAGTTCGGGCGTGCGAAAACACCTTGTAGAATTTGTAATTATTAGAAACATGGATTATAAAGAACAAATAGACGCTACGCGCTTGCCGCGACATATCGCTATCATCATGGATGGTAACGGTCGGTGGGCCAAGAAACAAGGCCTCGCACGCATGTTCGGACATAAGCAAGGCGTGGAAACGGTACATAACATCACCGTGGCCGCTACGAAATTAGGCGTAGAATATCTCACGCTCTATACCTTCTCTACCGAGAACTGGAATCGGCCTAAAGAAGAAGTGGATGCGCTAATGACGCTGCTGGTGGATACGATTGCTAAAGAGACACCGACGCTGATGAATAATAACGTTCGTCTGCAGACCATCGGTGATATCGACCGTTTGCCGGAAGGTGCGCGTCAGAAATTCCTGGGTTGCATTGAGCAGACGAGTCACAACACAGGCCTGACGATGGTCTTGGCACTCAGCTATTCTGCGCGCTGGGAGATCATCCGTGCTATGCAGAAAGCCGTAGAACAAGCCAAAGCCGGTTCGCTCCGCCCCGAGGATGTGAACGAGCAACTGGTATCATCCCTTATGACCACAGCGTCTATCCCTGATCCCGACCTGCTGATTCGTACCAGCGGTGAGTACCGCATCAGCAATTTCCTCTTATGGCAACTGGCGTACAGCGAGTTGTATTTTACCGACTGCTTATGGCCGGAATTTACAGAGGAAGAGTTATATAAAGCTATCGTCGATTATCAAAAACGTGAACGTAGATTTGGAAAAACGAGTGAACAGATTCACTAATATCATAGTATTTTTGCTCTTATTGTGCTTGCCCTTACAAGCCCAAACAGATAGCCTTCCTACGCCTGCAGCGCCGGAAATCGAATATACGATGACCCGCAAGACGTACGAGATTGCGTCGATTGAGATAGAGGGAGCGGATAGTTACGAGGATTTCGTGCTCATCGGTTTCTCCGGTCTCGCCGTAGGCGATAAGATTGAAGTGCCCGGTGACCAGATCACCAAAGCTATCAAACGTTTCTGGAAGCAAGGACTCTTTGCGTCAGTCAAGATCAAAGCGAAGAAGATTGAAGGCAATAAGATTTGGTTAGTCATCGCGTTGGAACAACGTCCTCGCGTGAGCGAAGTGCGGTATGAAGGACTGAAGAAAAGCGAGAAAGAGGATGTAGAGATAAAGGCAGGTATTCGTCAGGGAAGTCAGATGACCCCGAACTTGGAAGATCACGCCAAGGCTGTGATTAAAAAGTACCTTGCAGAGAAAGGTTTCCACAATGCCGAAGTCAATGTTCTTCAGCAAAATGATATCGACCACCCGGGCTACGTGAAGGTCATGATTGCAGTAGATAAAAAAGCCAAAACGAAAGTAGGCAAGATCTATATCACCGGCAATAAGGCGCTGACCGATCGACAGATCAATAAGGCGATGAAGAAAACCAACGATAACGACATCGTGAACTTCTTCCGTACCAAGAAATTCGTTACCGAGGAGTACGAGAAAGACAAACAAGCCGTTATTGAGAAGTATAACGAGTACGGTTACCGCGATGCGTACATTGTGGCTGACTCGGTTGTTCCGAATCCTGAAGATCCGACGCGTGTGGATGTGTATTTGACTATCAGTGAAGGAGAAAAGTACTATATTCGTTCGGTTAAATGGGTAGGTAACACGATCTATCCGTACGAACTATTGGACGCAACGTTGGGCGTTAAACCAGGAGATGTCTATAACCTCAAGACCCTCAACGATCGTCTGACCGGCGATGACGATGCCGTCAGCAAACTCTATACCGACCGCGGATATTTGTTCTTCAATGTCGAACCCGTGGAAGTGAACGTTGAGAACGACTCCATCGATTTTGAGATGCGCATGTACGAAGGCAAGCCGGCTACAATCAACGAGGTCAAGATCGTTGGAAATACCCGCGTTTATGAGCACGTCGTTCGGCGTGAGTTGTACACCAAACCCGGACAACTCTACAGCCAATCGGATATTATGCGTTCACTCCGGGAATTGGCACAAATGGGTCACTTCGACCAAGAAAAACTGGTACCGGATATTCAACCAAACCCTGAAGAAGGAACAGTAGACATCACTTATCAGTTGGAGACAAAATCATCCGACCAGATTGAGTTCTCGCTTGGTTGGGGTGCCACCGGTCTTGTCGGTTCGTTGGGTCTTAAGTTCACCAACTTCGCTATCCAGAACTTATTCAACAAGAAAGCCTACCGCATTGTGCCACAGGGTGAAGGACAGACCTTCTCTATTAACGCGCGCACGAACGGTATATATTATACGTCCGCGTCTATCTCCTTCCTCGAACCCTGGTTAGGCGGTAAGCGCCCCAATAGCCTCAGCGCAAGTATCTATTTTGCGAACCAGACCGGTTACTCCAGCCGCTACCAAAAGGCGTACCAAAACTTATATAACACCTATTCGAGTTACTATTACTACTCCGGTAACTCTAACTATTACCAGCAGTTAGCGGAATCTGAGGCTGATAAGGATAAGTACCTGCGTACCTTCGGCGTTTCGATCGGATACGGTAAGCGTCTGCGCTGGCCGGATGACTATTTCACGTTCTATGGCGAACTCAGTTATCAGATGTATATGATGAAAGATTGGCCGTACTTGCTGATTGCGAACGGTACAAGTCATAACTTCGCAATCAATCTGCAACTCAGCCGTTCGTCTATCGATAACCCGATCTACACACGCCGCGGTTCGCAATTTACACTCGGCTTGAAGATTACACCGCCTTGGTCACTCTTCAACGGCAAAGACTACTCGCAGATGTCCGCTTCGGAGAAATACCACCTGATTGAGTACCACAAGTGGAAATTTACAGGTAAGGTCTTCACACCGCTTACCAAGGATAGCAAACTCGTGCTCATGACGCGTGCGGAGTTCGGTTACTTAGGCCACTATAACGAGGACGCCAAATCGCCGTTTGAGTCCTTCTATATGGGTGGCGACGGTATGTCCAGTTACACCAGTTATTCGACCGAATATGTGGCGATGCGTGGATATAGTTCCGGTTCGCTTACTCCGTACGACGTGGCTACGGGACGAAATATGGGTTACCTCTATAATAAGTTCACCATGGAGCTTCGTTACCCCATTTCGTTGGAGCAAAACGCGACGATCTGGGCACTCGCCTTCCTTGAGGCTGGTAACTGTTTCTCGGATATTCGAAACTATAACCCCTTTGATCTTAAGCGCTCCGCCGGTGTAGGTGTGCGTATCTTCCTGCCGATGTTCGGATTGCTCGGTATAGACTGGGGTTGGGGATTCGACCAAATCAACGGATCTAACCAATACGGCGGTAGCCAATTCCACTTCGTCCTCGGACAAGAATTATAGTAAGTATGAAAAAGATATTCATTATTAATTATTCATTAATCATTGCAGCCCTGCTGCTTTGTGGCACAACTTTTGCAAAGGATCAACAAGTAGCATATATTGATATGCAATACATCCTCAAGAACCTGCCCCAATATGAGCAGGCGAATGAGCAATTGACGATGCTCTCTAAGCGTTGGCAGAAAGAGATTGACGCCGCGCAGCAAGAAGCACGAGTGATGGCAACAAACTACCAAACGGAGCAGATTTTTCTCTCTGATGCAATGCGCCGTGAACATGAGGACGCCATCGTTAAAAAAGAGCAAGAGGTATTGGAACTGAAGCGTAAGTATTTCGGGCAGGACGGCGAACTGTTCAAAAAACGCGAAGCGCTTATCAAACCTATTCAAGATGAGATCTACAATGCCATTCAAGACTTGGCGTCGGAGAAGCATATTGAAGTAGTAAAAGATCGCTCGGCAGACCCTGCCCTAATCTATATGTCCTCCAAACTGGACATATCGGACCAAGTACTCCATAAATTAGGAGCTAAATAAAGTTGAAAGTTTATAGTTTAAAGATTAAAGATAAAATGAAAAAGATTATTATTACCTTATTGCTGATTGCCCCGATGGCTCTCAGCGCACAAAAATTCGGTCACATTAACACGCAAGAACTCTTCTCCCAAATGCCGGAGGTTGCTCAAGTGAAATTGAAAATGGATACGATCCAATCTCAATATGAGAACCAATTGGCGTCGATGAACGAAGAGATTCAAAAGAAAGCACAAGACTATCAGGCGCAAGAGGCTACTATGCCGGACGCAGTTAAGCAAATTCGTCAACAAGAACTGCAAGAGATGCAACAACGCATCCAACTCTTCTACCAAACGGCAGAGCAGGATATTCAACGCAAGCAACAAGAGTTGCTCACGCCGGTTCATGAAAAGATGACCAAAGCCATCAAGGCTGTAGGCGACCGTGAAGGTTACACCTATATTTTTGATTCTGCTGCGATGGTTCATATCGGATCAGACGCCCACGATGTAACTCCGGCCGTTAAGAAAGAATTAGGCATTAAGTAAATCGTAAATCGTACATCGTACTTCGTTCCTTTGTACATTTATTTATGGCTGATGGATATTTAGAGAGTCACTACGAAGAGTACGAAAAACGGAAAGCCGAGTGGCTCAAAAAGAAAAACAAGTACAGTTATGGTAGAAAAAATACAACAAACCCTTCGTGATAGCGCTGCCGCACGGTGGTCGGTACTCATCCTGGTGGCTTCGATGATGTTCTTCGCATACATGTTCGTGGACATCCTCTCGCCGCTGGCATCGTTGTTGAACGACACGCTTGGATGGGACCAAGGCGTTTTTGGCACCTACGCAGCCGGTGAATACCTGCTCAATGTGTTCGGATTCCTCATTCTGGCAGGTATCATCCTCGATAAAATGGGCGTTCGTTTCACAGGTTTGCTGAGTGCCAGCCTGATGGTCATTGGCGCAGCGATCAAGTATTGGGGTATTTCCTGGGCGGACGCTAATACCGTTGAGTGGCTCAACGCTTGGTGGCCGGCTATGCCCGGCTCCGCCAAACTGGCGATGTTCGGTTTCATGATCTTCGGCTGCGGCTGTGAGATGGCAGGAACAACGGTTAGCAAGATCTTGGCTAAATGGTTCAAAGGCAAAGAAATGGCGTTAGCGATGGGTCTGGAGATGGCAATTGCGCGTTTGGGTGTCTTTGGCGCTATGTGGCTCTCGCCGATGATTAGCGAACAATTTGCTATGAATGGTACCAACTCCGTAGTAGCTCCGTTACTTTTCGCTTCGTTGTTGCTCGTCATCGGTTTACTCAATTTCTTCGTCTTCACTATCATGGATAGCCGTTTCGATGCCCAACTTGTGGCCATCGGTGAGGTTACAGCGGTGAAAGATCCTGAGGATGAGTTCCATGTATCTGACCTGGGACAGATCTTCAAGTCGAAGATGTTCTGGATCATAGCTCTCCTTTGCGTGCTCTACTATTCGGCGATCTTCCCCTTCCAACGTTTTGCAACGAACTTCCTCGAAGAGACGCTTGCTATCTCCAATGCAGAAGCAGCCGGACTCTTCAAATGGTTCCCGATCCTCGCGATGGTACTAACGCCTTTCCTCGGTGCGTTCATCGATTATAAGGGCAAAGGCGCGTCGATGATGCTTCTGGGCGCAGTCATCATGATTGCTTGCCATAGTGTCTTCGCGTTCGTTTTACCGGCTTATCCGAGCAAAACACTCGCCCTCATCACCATCTTAGTATTGGGTGTCAGCTTCTCCCTCGTGCCGGCGTCCATGTGGCCGTCCGTGCCTAAGATCATCGACGAGAAAGTGCTGGGTTCAGCCTACTGCCTCATCTTCTGGGTGCAGAATATCGGCTTGTGCCTCGTACCGCTACTGATCGGTAAACTGCGTGTGGCTACGAACGGTTACCTCGTACCGATGATCGTCTTTGCATCATTTGGTGTACTGGCATTCTTGTTGAGCCTTGCTCTCAAAGTAGAAGATAAAAAGAAAAACTATGGATTGGAGCTTCCTAATAAAAGATAAGGATTCGCTGAACGTCATAACAGACAGCCGGAAGGTAACTCCCGGCTGCATCTTTGTGGCGCTCAAAGGCGAACATTTCGATGGAAACGATTTCATCGAACAGGCACGCGAAAAAGGTGCTGCGTATATTATCAGTGGTGAAAATGCCTTAGCAGAGTTGCAGGATTTAGCACGCGCTTGGCGCAGAGAATGGGCGAAAGGGAAACGCAAAGCTGTTATTGCCATCACCGGTACCAACGGCAAAACAACGACCAAGGAATTGACGGCGGCGGCGTTGAGCAAGAGGTATAACGTGCACTACACCCAGGGCAACTACAATAACTCGTTGGGTGTACCGCTCACCTTATTACAATTAACGCGCGCACACGAGATGGCGATTATTGAGATGGGAGCATCTCATCCGGGTGACATCACCGAATTGGTGAACATCGCCGAACCAACAGACGCAATCATCACCAACGTCGGAAAGGCGCACTTGCAAGGATTCGGTTCGTTTGAAGGCGTGAAAAGTGCCAAAGCAGAATTATACGATTATATAGTTCAGCACGGCGGAATCATCTATTACAATGCTGATGACCCTGTCTTGTGCAAACTGCTTCAAAAGCATTTACCGAAGGGCCGCAAGATTGTGCGTCGCAAATTCAATCTGCTTTATTGGTTGAATAGTGTTATTCTTCCCAATACAGATCACACAATCGGATTATTCCGCTACCGTGCATCGCAATGCCCTATTAAAGTAGATGATACGCAATTGGTGGGAGACTATAACGCCGATAATATTGCCGCTGCTACAGCCATTGGCATGTGCTTTGCTCTCACATACCCCATGTGCCGCGAAGCTATCTGTGGGTACGTTCCAACGAATAACCGCTCGCAACTGCTGCAAACGGAGCGCAATACGGTCGTTGTAGATGCGTATAATGCGAATCCAACCTCTATGACGGCGGCTATTAATTCCTTCAAAGGCGACACCTATATTCTTGGCGCGATGCGCGAATTAGGCGAATACAGCCACTTGGAGCATCAGAACATCGTTAATATGTTGTTGGAGCGAAAAGCAGACACGGTGCTACTGGTGGGCGAAGAATACAAGGAGACGACAGCGCCTTATCCGGTGTTTGAAAACGTTGAAGCGCTGTGTGCGCACTTGGCGGAACATCCTCTTACAGGTGCCCGTATATTGCTGAAAGGGAGTCGTTCTAATCAATTGGAAAAAGTGATACAGTACTTATAAAATGAAAAAAAGCGTTGTATATACGATTATCATTGTTCTTGTTGTTCTTTTGGTTACACTGGGTGGGTTAGCCTACTATCAATACAGCCAAATGAACGAACTGGTGGAACAGATGGAGATTGAAAAGTCAGAACTGCAAGAAGAGTACGAAGATTTGGCCATTCAGTTTGACGGCTATCAGAATTTGGACATTAAGAACGATTCGCTTCAGGACTTGCTTTCGCGTGAACAACAGCGCGTACAAGACTTGCTGGAAGAATTGCGACAAACCAAAGTCACCAGCGCACGGCGGATCGCGGAACTAAAAAAAGAGTTAGCGACCGTTCGTGAAGTGATGAAGGACTATGTGCGACAAGTCGATTCGCTCAATGCCACCAACGCTCGTCTGACGCAAGAGAATATTCAAATGCGTGCGGAAAATAGGCAAGTGAAGGAAGCCAACTCTCAACTCTCAACTCTCAACTCTCAACTCACCGAGACCGTTACACGTGCCGCTATGCTGGAAGTGACGAGCTGCACGGTGACGATGCTCAATAAGCGTGACCATAAGACCAAGATAGCAAGTCAGGCAGTTAAGTTGCAATTCGATTTCATCATCGCGAAGAATATAACTTGTACGCCAGGTATGAAGGATTTATACGTACGTGTGATGGATCCGATGGGTAACTTGCTCAATTATAGCGAACCGGCAGAAGGCGAGGAAGCCACGCAAGTGTTTGCGTTTGAAAGCGAAAATATCCCCTATTCGATAACGCAACAATTTGAGTACGGAGGCGAAGCTTTAGAAGGAACATGCTATTGTCCGTTGACGAATGAGATAGAAAAAGGTTTCTATACCGTAGACTTTTTCTGCGAAGGAAACCTCATTGGTTCGTTCCCTATTCAGATAAAAAAGTAAGAAAAAGTACGCTTTTTAGAAAAAAAGTGCCAAAATTTTTGGTCATTTCAAAAAAAAGCAGTACCTTTGCACGCTTTTTCTGCGGAAAAGGCAAATAGATGCCACGAAGGTGTGATGTAAAATGCTCCTTTAGTGGTGATTGTTTAACCGACGATGAATCGTAAATCGTTAATCGTCAAATTTGAAATTACAAGATGTATTTAACAGCAGAGAAAAAAGCTGAGCTCTTCGCCCAATACGGCAAAGACGCTAAAAACACCGGTTCGGCTGAGAGCCAAATCGCATTATTCACCTTCCGTATTAACCACTTGACCGAGCACCTAAAAGAGAACCGTAAGGATTTCGGTACAGAGCGCGCCCTGACCGCTTTAGTTGGTAAGCGTCGTCGCATGTTGGATTATTTGAAGGCGAAAGACATTGAGCGTTACCGCGCTATCATTAAAGAATTAGGTATCCGTAAGTAAAACAGTACTAACCGTTAAAAAAGAGAAACTATGGATTTGATTAAAGTAGCTGAACAAGCATTTGCCGGTGAGAAAAAAGAGTTCCCGGCTTTCAAAGCAGGTGATCAGATTACGGTTGGCTACCGTATTAAAGAGGGTAACAAAGAGCGTGTACAGGAGTTCCGTGGTGATGTGATTTGCATTCACGGCGAGGGCAACAAAAAACGCTTCACAGTTCGCAAAATGAGCGGAAACGTAGGTGTTGAGCGTATCTTCCCGCTGGACAGCCCGTTTATCGAGAGCATCACAGTGAATAAGTACGGTAAAGTACGTCGTGCTAAACTGTATTACCTCCGTGAGCGTACCGGTAAGAAGGCTCGTATTCAAGAGCGCCGCGTTAAGTAATGGCAATAAGGAGTCCTCAACGGGCTCCTTATTAGTTTCTGCCTTATACACTCCTAATACCTGACCGCAACGAGACTGCAACGAGACTATAACGTATCATACCTTACCTTATATATATACTATGTATATATATCCCGTGATTTTAGAAATACACAAATACTTTGTTCCAATTAGAATCTCCATATAAGCCTACAGGCGACCAGCCACAAGCCATACAAGCGCTGGTCGATGGTATTCAAGCCGGCGCTCCCGCGCAGGTCTTGCTCGGTGTAACCGGTAGCGGTAAGACCTTTACGGTGGCGAATGTGATTGCGCAGTTGAATCGACCGACGCTGATCATGAGTCATAACAAAACCTTGGCGGCACAGTTGTATTCGGAGATGAAGGCGTTCTTCCCGCACAACGCGGTTGAGTATTTTGTGTCTTACTATGATTACTATCAGCCCGAGGCATATATTCCGAGTACAGACACCTACATTGACAAGGATCTGAGCATCAACGAAGAGATCGACCGGCTGCGTCTATCTGCCGTAGCTGCATTACTCAGCGGACGAAAGGATGTCATCATCGTTTCTTCCGTCAGTTGTATCTACGGTTTAGGTAGTCCGCAAGATTTTACTGCGAGTGTGGTAGAACTGAAACGCGGCGAGGTGATGGCGATGGATACACTCCTCAAACAACTGGTAGCCGCGCAATACATCCGCAACGATGTTGAACTGGCGCGCGGACGATTTCGCGTCAAAGGAGACACCATAGACATCGCATTAGCTTATGCGGATTATTTGGTGCGAATAGAGTTCTTCGGCAACGAGATAGATGCTATTCTAACTATAGATCCTATTTCCGGACAAGTACTCGAGGAGTTTGAGCAATACAACTTGAGTCCTGCTACTATTTTCCTCACATCCCCAGAGCGCATTGCGGCAGCCAAAGAGCAGATTAAAGCCGACCTCAACGAGCAGATTTTGTACTTCACCAAGCTTGGTGAAGATCTGTACGCGAAGCGTATCGAAGAGCGTGTAACGTACGATTTAGAGATGTTGGATGAGCTGGGCTACTGTACGGGAATTGAGAACTACAGCCGTTATTTTGACGGTCGCGAAGAAGGTACACCGCCTTACTGCTTGTTGGACTATTTCCCGAAAGATATGTTGCTGGTAATTGATGAGAGCCATGTGACAGTACCGCAGATTCGGGGAATGTACGGCGGAGATAAATCGCGTAAGGACAATCTCGTCACCTACGGTTTCCGGCTTCCTGCCGCACGCGATAACAGGCCGCTTAAGTTCGAGGAGTTTGAGCAGAAGACAGGTCAAACCATCTATGTTTCTGCTACGCCGGATGAATACGAGATGGACCGTTCGGAAGGAATCGTCATCGACCAATTGATTCGTCCTACCGGCCTACTCGACCCGCTCATTGAAGTGCGGCCTACTGAGAACCAAGTGGACGATTTGATGGACGAAATTCGTACGCGTGTTCATTGTAATGAGCGTGTGTTAGTAACGACGCTGACAAAACGAATGGCGGAAGAGATGGATGAGTATTTGCGGCGTTATGGTATCAAGTCGGCGTATATTCACTCGGACATCGACACCATCGAGCGTGTTAAGATCATGGAGGATCTACGCAAAGGCGAATACGATGTATTAGTGGGTGTGAACTTGTTACGCGAAGGACTAGACTTACCGGAAGTGAGTCTCGTGGCTATTCTCGATGCCGATAAGACAGGTTTCTTACGTGACCAGCGAAGTCTGACGCAGACAGTAGGCCGTGCGGCGCGACATGTGAACGGAACAGCCATTCTATACGGCGATAAGATCACTCCTGCGATGCAAGCTACCATCAATGAGACGAATCGTCGCCGCGCGATCCAGATGCGCTACAATGAGGAGCATGGTATTACGCCGACGGCAATCAAGAAGGACATTAATACTTCCGCGCTCGCAGGCTTATACAGAGACCCGGAGGAAGAGAAACGTCGTTTGAGCGAAGCCATTAAGGCAGGATGGAAACATGCTGAGTGGCAGAAGATGGATGCGAAAGCTTTGCAGAAAGCAATTGAGCAAAAACGCAAACAAATGCTCGCAGCCGCCAAGGCTACCGATTTCGAAACAGCAGCCTTCCTTCGCGACGAATGGCTCGAAATGCAAGCGCGTTTACAGGCTTTGGAAGGCTAAAAATGCCAACGAAGTATAACAAAATGCATAAAATCTGTATTTTCTTTAGAAAATATTTGGTCATTTCAAAAAAAAACAGTAATTTTGCAGGCTTTTTCGCGTAAAGAGCAAGTAATATTAACATTATTAATTAAAACTAAGTTTACTAAACAATGGTAAATCATTATGAAGCTGCCTTCGTTTTAACTCCCGTTTTGTCTGAACCGCAGGCGAAGGAGGCAGTAGAAAAATTCGAGAATCTTCTCACGCAGAATGGCGGTACCATCCTGAACCGTGAGGAGTGGGGTTTGAAGCAACTTGCTTACCCTATCCAAGGTAAAAATTCGGGATTCTATTTCATTCTTCAATTTGATGTAGAGCCCGCAGTAATCGCTACCCTCGAGACCGAGTTCCGTCGTGACGAGCGTGTAATCCGCTTCCTGACGACCCGTCTTGACAAGTACGCATTTGAGTACGCCGAGAAGCGTCGTAACAAAGGTAAAAAAGTAGAAGAGGAGGCTTAATCATGGCACAGAATGACGAAATCCGCTATCTGACTCCGCAAGGTTCGGATCAGAAGAAGAAAAAGTACTGCCGTTTCAAGAAAAGCGGAATCAAGTACATCGATTACAAAGATCCTGAGTTCCTCAAGAAGTTTCTGAACGAGCAAGGCAAGATCCTGCCGCGTCGTATCACCGGTACTTCGCTGAAGTTCCAACGCAAAGTTGCTCAGGCCGTTAAGAAAGCACGCCACTTGGCATTGCTGCCTTACGTAACCGATATGATGAAGTAATTAACCCATTAAGAGAAAGGAAAGAACATGGAAGTAATTCTTATTCAAGACCTGGCTAATCTGGGTTTCAAAGGCGACATCGTAAAAGTACGTGACGGCTACGGACGCAACTATCTTCTGCCGCAGAAGATTGCTATCATCGCAAATGAGAGCAACCGCAAGCAATTGGCAGAGAACCAAAAGCAACAAGCTCACAAGGCTGCTAAGTTGTTGGCTGACGCTCAGGCTCTGGCTGCTAAATTGGCAGAGACTGTAATCGAACTCAAGGTGAAAGCAAACGAGGACGGAAAAATCTTCGGTACCGTTACCACTACTGCTATTTCTCAAGCTCTTGCAGCTAATGAGATTAACATCGACAAGAAAGTGATCACACTGGTAGAGCCGATTAAGCAAGTAGGTGAGTACACCGCACAAGCTCGTCTGCATCGTGAGGTAAAAGCTGACATTAAGTTGAATGTAGTAGCTGAGTAATTAAAGTTTAAAGTTTAACGTTTAAAGTTTAAAGTAAGACTTATGAAACAAGGAATTCATCCTGATAACTACCGTGTAGTAGTTTTCAAAGATATGTCTGACGGTACTCAGTTCTTCAGCCGCTCAACAGCCGCTACCAAGGACACGATCGAAATCGACGGCGTTAAGTATCCGCTTATCAAGCTGGAGATCTCGAACACGAGTCACCCGTTCTACACCGGTAAGTCCAAATTGGTGGACACCGCAGGTCGTGTGGACAAGTTTATGTCTCGCTACGGCAATCGCACTCGCAAGTAATTGCGATGTTTTCAAGGGGCAGGCACGCGCTTGCCCCTTGCTATTTTAAAATTAGTCGGCTAGATTACTAGACAACTAGAAAATAATACTATTATGAACAACACACATCTTTGGCGTGCCCTTGGCCGCAACACCATCATCTCGATTGTTTTATTTGGAGCGTTATTAGGTCTCCTTTGGTTGGCGGAATTGATTTTTCCGTCGGTAACCTTATTGAAATGGCACGACCCTGCCTGGGTGGTAGGTATACCTGCTTCCATCATCGGCGTAGCATATATTTTGACCGTTCGCGACCCGCAGAACTATACGGGTTTCTACGCCGGCATCATCATGTCGATTTTGTTGGGTATACAGTTTATTCTGCAAGGCGGCTACGACAGTGCGTTCTTGTTCTTCCTAGTATTCATCCCATTCCAGTTGATGTCCATCTATAAATGGAGTCGCAAAAAAGATGATGGAGGAGCCAGCTTTGAACCCAAATTCTTGGATACGCCGCGTTTATGCTTGTCCCTCGCTTTGCTGGTATTTATTACTTTAGGCGATTATGTCATTGCCACTTTTGCGTTATACCATGACGGTTTGACGGACAATATACTGGTTAAGATACTAAGCGGATTGCTGATTTCATCTTCGTTCCTCGCCAACTACTGGTTGATTTATCGCAAGACCGATTCCTGGCTCTACTGGGTCATCTACAGCTTGGCAGGTATTGGTCTCTTTATCATCATCCGTAATCCGTTCTCTATTGTGCTCTTCACATTCTTCCTGGTCATCAACGGTATGGCTTGTCTAGCATGGATTAAGGCCACTAAACCGGAGAACCGTTATTGGGCAGCGCCGTTCTTTAAGAAATGATTAAACGTAAATCAGATACTATATTGCGGGTGACTGAACCTGCAGCTTTGATGGAATTCCTCATCGCTAAGATGGGCGGAATGGCTAAGTCGTCGGTCAAGCAGTTGTTGGGTCAGCGACGTGTCAAAGTAGGTAACGCTGTCCAGACACGTCACGATTATCCGCTTAAGGCAGGCGATGTTGTCACAGTCTCATCGGGTCGCGGAAACTCTCAACTCAATCATCCCAAACTCAAAATCGTCTATGAAGACGATGATTTGATTGTAGTCAATAAGCAACCTGGATTACTGACCGTAGCAGCTACGCCGGGCTCGTCTGAGACAACCGCTTACTCTATCTTGCGTGCGTACGTAAAGAAACAGAACGCGCGTGCAAGCATCTATGTCGTTCATCGCTTAGACCGAGAAACCAGCGGTGTATTGGTGTTTGCGCGCTCAGAAGATTTACAGCACTATATGCGTGAGTACTGGCGCGAACTAGTCACTGAGCGGACGTATATAGCTCTCGCCGAAGGTTTACTCAATCCTCGCGAAGGACAGATCAAGACTTGGTTCACGGAAGACAAGCGCAATGCGATGGTGTATTCGTCGCCCGTGGACGATGGAGGAGATCTGGCTATTACCAACTATAAGACGCTCCGCACGTCCGCTGACGGTGAGTATTCGTTGGTAGAACTCCACCTAGAGACCGGCCGCACTAATCAGATTCGTGTCCATTTAGCCAGCAAGGGTTGTCCTGTAGTAGGCGACCGTAAGTACGGTCATGGTAACGAGTTCTCGCCCATTGACCGTCTCTGTCTCCACGCTAAAGTCCTCGCCTTTATTCATCCAGTCACGGAGAAAACCGTCCGCTTTGAATCGCCAGTTCCCAAAGAATTTAACCGGGTTCTTTCGTTATGACGATACGATGACATGACGTCAAGACGACAAACAATTAAAGCCACCCGAAAGGATGGCTTTAATTTTCTTTTGTCTCTTGTCTTTCGACCTTCGACTAATAACTGGTTCGCTGTGTAGCAGCGTAACTGATCTTAAGTGCGTACGCGCGGCGGAGTTCCTGTTTAATGTCGGCGATAATACCCATTTTGGTTTCTTTATCAGCTTTGATCGAAACAGTCATCAAACCTTGGTCTGACTCTTTCATAGACGAACGCTCATTAACGATATACTCGCCAATCTCTTTCGTCTCTGCGAAAGCGTCATCCAACTGAATACGCGTTTCTGCTCCATATTGCTTGCGGAACTCTGAGGTAGGCGTACCTACGTAAATGTAGCGCACTAACGATTTCTTCTCTAATTTCGTCAGCTCGGTTGCCTGCGGATTCTGGAATTGAACCTTGTAGCTAACCTCCTTCATAGAAGTAACTGACATGAAGAAGAACAGCAGCATGAAGATAATATCAGGGAGGGACGACGTATTCAACGCCGGCATCTCACGTTTATCATTTCTACGAATCTTTGCCATATCAATTACCGTAGTTTTTAGGCTCGGCCTCCGAAATCTTTTGGGGGTAAATCTTCTGAATTTGCTTCTGCTGATCTTCCTCCAATTCGTTATACGATTTATGGAAATATTTCTGCGCGCATTCGTCACGCAATTCATTGTAAGCCGCTACGAGTTCATTTTGCACGTCCAGGTACGCTTGATAGCGCGTGTCTACGTCGTTTTGTACGGAGATAACGTGATCCTTGGTGTATTTGATCACACCGAACGGAGCTCCGAAATCTTCCTCCACCAGTTTCGGGTAGAACGACTCGTCCTTTTCGTTTTTGATGAACTCTTTAGCTCTTTCGCGAAGTTGCTTCACATCCATTAACTGGCCTTGTACCATCAACTGGTTTGCAGAGTTAATCTTCACTACCAACAAGTTTCGCTTGTTAATATCCTTATCCTCTATTTTTTGGTCAGGAGGAATAGGTGCAGGCAGACGGCGAGCCAGTCCTTGGTTCACATCCATAGAGGTGGTCACCAAGAAGAAAATCAGCAACAGGAACGAGATATCCGCCATAGAGCTGGCGTTAATCTGTGGGACTTTCTTTGCCATAATAAATGTGATTTACTTCAATTTCTTTGTGTGAATAACTCCCCAAACCATAGCGATCAGGGTTGCAGCAATCAGGATGTAGCAAGCATAGATAACAGCGTCGCTGAGTTGTGCCCAGAAACCTACGTTATCGCTGCCTTCATATCCGATGATGTTGATTTTCTCCGGGCTACCGGCGAACCAGCAGAGGCATGCCAGAACTACAAAACCGCATACAACACCCAGCGTAGTGTACGCTTTGCGACGGTCGGTTTTCCAGTTCTCAGCAAAGTCAACCACTACTACACCTAAGGTGATCAAGATGACAATGCCCATGAGGATGTAAACCCAGACAAGGAAGAGGTCGGTGAATCTCGGTATATTGAGGAAATCACCTGCTACTTCCAGACTACCTGCAGAGCCGCCGAGGAAGAACATTGCGATGAACACAATGCCCAGCGCCAACAGGCTCCAAAGGGTAATCTTAGGTAATAATTTATAGTCTTTCATATTGCTCAGAAATTTTTTAATAATTAGTAACTCGTCTTTTGTCTTTCGACTTTCGACTTTTTACTTATTTCTTCTGGGCAGCATCGTATTTAACCACTAAGTCGAGCAGGCTAATCGAGCTGTCCTCCATTTCATTCACCAAACCTTCGATAAGGCTCAGGATGTAGTTGTAGAACAACTGCAGAACAACAGCAATAATAAGACCAAGAAGGGTAGTCAACAGAGCCACCTTAATACCACCGGCAACAACGGTTGCTGAGATATCACCTACTTGTTGAATCTTATCGAAGGCCTCGATCATACCGATGATGGTACCCAAGAATCCTAACGACGGAGCGATTGCGATGAACAATGTGATCCAAGACAAGTTCTTCTCCAACAAACCGAGTTGAACGCCACCGTAAGAAGCTACAGTCTTTTCTACTACGTCAACGCCTTCGTCATAACGGCTCAGACCTTGATAGAAAATAGAAGCAACAGGTCCGCGAGTGTTGCGGCATACCTCCAAAGCAGCCTCGATGCCACCTTTCTCCAAAGCAGCCTCTACGTTTGCTAACAATGCTTTGGTGTTCGTCTTGCTCAGCGACAAATAGATAATACGCTCGATGCAAAGAGCCAAACCAAATACTAACGTAACGAGGGTCAGAGCCATAAAGCCGGCACCACCTTCAATAAACTTTGTTTTCAGCGTTTTGTGAAGAGCTACAAGCGCATTGTCTTGTGCCTCAGCCGGAGCCTCTACAGCCTCCACTGCCTCAGCAGCAGCTTCGTCAACGTTTTCTACAGCAGCTTCCTCTGCAGGAGCAGCTGCCTCTTGTGCCATTACTGCTGCACTACCAAAAGTCAGCATAGCCAGCACCGTAAGGGTTGCAAATACTTTTTTCATGAGAATAAAAAATTAATTTAAGTTATTTGTGTTTGATAAATTTTGCGGAGAGACGGGGATTCGAACCCCGGAAACCCTTTTGGAGTTTACACGCTTTCCAGGCGTGCCTCTTCAACCACTCGAGCATCTCTCCTTACCCTCACAAAGAGGGGCTTTGGTCATAATCGGCTACAAAGGTACAACTTTTTTATGAAATACGCAAGAAAGTGCGCATTTTTTTTCAAAATTTAGTCATTTTATGCAAAAAAGTCGCTTTGCATTCGCATTTGTTGCTTCAATTAGGGTCTCTTTGGGCGTTTGTAGCACTTCTGATAACTTATCCACCACGTGGCTAATAAATCGACTCTCATTACGCTCACCACGATGCGGAACAGGTGCCATATAAGGCGCATCCGTCTCCAGCAAGAGACGGTCTATAATTGAAAATTGATACAATTCTCTCAGTGTGTCTCCTAATTTACAGTTTTTGAATGTCAGAACGCCACCAATACCCAAATAAAAACCCATCTCTAAAATCTGCTTTGCCATCTCCACGCTCCCGTTAAAACAATGAAACGCCCCACGGAGAGCCTTTGTACATCGTACATCGTCCCTTTGTACTTCTTGCACAATAGTCAATATATCTTCCGTCGCCTCCCGATTGTGCAAAATGACCGGCAGGTCCAATTCTCGCGCTAACAATAACTGCCGTCTAAGCACTTCTTTCTGCTGCTCCTTATACGTTTTATCCCAATAATAATCCAATCCAATCTCTCCTACCGCCACTAATTCCTCTCTATGAGCACGGATAGCAGCCTCCACCGTCGCCAAGTCCGCTTCCCAGTTGTCCTTCACATCCTCTGGATGCAAACCTAATGCCGGATAACAGAAGCCACGATGCCGATGACAAACATCCAGCACACTCTCAATAGACGCTACATTGACACCCGGAACAACCATCGCTTCCACGCCTTCCGCACGCTGACGAGCAATCACCTCTTCACGGTCTGCTGCAAAAACTTCTTCATCAATATGACAATGCGTATCTATCATAAGCGAGCACTCTTCCATAATAATTCCTGCGGCGAACCCATTTTGCGGCGCGTCAAAATACTACTGTCACCATAACTCAGGAACCGAAAATCATGACTTAACGCATAATCATAAATGGCCTTCCAGTCGTCGCCTACGAACGCACTTACCAACAGCAACAAGGTTGATTGAGGTTGGTGGAAATTCGTAATCAACTGATCCACAATCTTAAACTCATATCCGGGTTTAATCATGATCTGCGTTTCTGCATGCAACACATTCTCTTTAGCGCACCGCATCCAGTGTAAGATGCTTTGCAAAGC
>Ga0265301_10000625_pt1 | contig 49512 bp, 44 predicted proteins | sample AusTroGonzalo_MG_2_FD_193488 | JGI IMG/M metagenome (GOLD analysis project Ga0265301, IMG submission 193488) | Bovine rumen microbial communities from tropical cattle in Woodstock, Queensland, Australia - Gonzalo_04 | ecosystem: Host-associated > Mammals > Digestive system > Stomach > Rumen ...
GTATACTTTGCCGTGCTAAGGTTTGAGGCAGCAGAAGGATCCAAGGCAGTATGCCAGACCGTGAAGAAGATACTCATACCGTAAGGCGGAATAATATGATGAAAAACAGACGAAACTTTTTTGCTCTTTTCGCTGTGCTCTTTTTGACAGCCTCGGTATCTTATGCTACAGAAGAAAAGGATATAGGGACAGATGCCGGTGTCTTTATGAAAATACCTATGGGTGCGCCACGTGCCCAGTCCCTGGGAAATACCGGTGTTTCAAATACGGAAGGTGCTGAATCGCTTTATATTAATCCGGCCGGCATAGCTGCCAGTCAGATGCGCGAAATAGCTATGTCTCACCTGTCATGGTTTCAGGATTATTCAGGCAATCATGCTGCGTATATACATCCATTTCAGAACAATAAATGGGTTTTTGGTGCAAACGTTGCCTATTCCACTATAGAAAACTTCGACAACCGCAATGAAGAGGGCGTGCCGATGAATGACGATATTGTTGTCAGACACGGTTATATCACTGTAGCGCTTGCCAGGGAATTTTTTATGGAAAGACTGCTGGTAGGTGGCAGCGTAAAAGGAATACTTGAGGATAATTACATTAAAGAATATAAAAATGTTGTATTCGATGCCGGAGCAATACTTAAAATAGGCCGCAGACTGTCTTTGGGACTTTCCTCGCTGAATATGAGCGGAGGTGAGGAGGTTGTGCAGTTGCAGAGATTGGGGGCAGCTTTCCGCTTCAATTCCTATATTACGGTAAATGTTGAACATAAGTCCTATTCGGACCGCGACAGTATTATAGCCGGAGGAGTTGAAGTCACTCTTCCGGAGGAACTGCTGCAGGTAGGACGTGTCTCAATAAGAGCCGGATATAGTCCCAGCGATGATCTTGGTAAGAACAGAGACGACAAAACACTAGATACTTTGGGAATGCAGGAACTTGCCGGCTGGTCTTTTGGTATAGGTCTTTACAGTGCACAGGCTTTAGGATACGGTGTTGGACTTGATTATTCGTTTGCACCTTCAGGTTCGCTCGGAAAAATAAGCCAGGTCGCTGTAAGGTTTCAGTTCTGAAAATTTGAGGCGGTTTATCTCATTTGCTATGATAAGTAAAAAGACAGTCAGAAAGAGATGGGGCCAGACGGCTGTAGAATATATGCTGGTGACAGTGTCACTACTGTTTGTCTTTTCTACTATGTACAAGGCTTTGCAGTATTCTGTCGCGCATCAGTTTGAGCGTGGCGGTAAAGTAATAATGAAGGTGTATATTGAGGATTACAATTAAAGGAATTAAAAACGGAGGAAGAATATGAATAAGTATTTCAAGAACAGAAAAGGTCAGAACACTGTAGAGTATCTGCTGATGCTCACTGTAGTTGTCGGTGTTGTCCTTGTTGCCGGCGCGGCTCTTAAAAAATTCATGCCTGGTCTCTTTGAGCAGATTCAGGGTATGATTAGCGGCGCGGCAGGAAGTCTCGGCGGCGGTAACTGAAACGGGCATTTCCCCGGCCTCTGGGTTAAAAAGGACCGGAGGCCGGCGTTTTGCAGCGCGGATGTAAAATAATGAAAAAAAACAGAAAAATAGTAAAAAGCGGACAGGTAACAGTAGAACTTATGCTTGTCCTTCCTGTTTTTTTTATGATGCTTTTTTTTATTATGGAAATTGGCAATCTTGGTTTCCAAACTATTCTTGCACATCACTGCGCTTATGAGCTCGCCCGTATAGGTTCACTGGTTGCGGGGCCTACTGGGTATGATAATGACTCTGCTTCACGTAGTGACTCAGGCAGAGCTTTAAGAAAAATGCAGTCTGTCGCAAAACAGATGTTTCCTGGTTCGAATATAAGGGTGGAGGCGCGCATCGCAACCACTACATATGAAGTTAACGGCAGACCGAATGAGGATATTATTGTCACATTGCATTATCCCGCAAAACTGATTTTTCCAGGATCAAGTCATGTTTTTGCGGACAATCCGAAGAACCAGCGGATAAAAAAACTCAAGGTAAGTGTCAGAATGCCTATTGAGAAGCCGTTATATAACTGATTATAAACTGGTTTTGTTGTTTTAAAACTGACTTGGAGAAAGTACTATGGAAAAGAAAGGTGTAATGCTGCCTCTTGTGTTTGCAATGATTGCGGGTTTTATTTATTGGTTCCTGCTTAATTCAAAGCAGAATGCAATAAATGCGCAGCTTGAGAGAACAACCATACTGGTTGCCAAATTTGATCTGCCCGCAAGAACGGTAATGAACGTAGACCTTGTTGAAACACGTGAAGTTCCACGTGTATATCTTGAGCAGGATGCATATGAAGTTCGCAGTCAGTCTGATATAAAGCTGGTGTCCAATCTCGTCACCGCTATACGTATCCCAAAAGGAAATCAGATCACACAGTCTGCTCTTACATCTTTGAGTCCTGAAGCCGGACTTAGTGTAAAGGTGCCTCCCGGCTATCGTGGCTGCATTCTTCCGCTCGACAGTGAAATGCTTAAACTGCTCAAGCCTGGTGATCATATAGACGTTCTGGTTACATTTGATGCTGTAATGGGTGACAACCGCAAGGAAAAAGTTACTGCCACAATTCTTCAGAATGTGCTTGTTCTTGGTGTCGGAGCAGATCTTGGACAGGGAATGTCAGCACAGCAGCTGAAGGCGAAACAGAAAGCAGCTTCTGCTGACCAGGCTTTCTCCGATAAAATGGGTGTAAGTCTTGCGCTTAACCCGAATGAGGCGCAGTATCTTGCGCTTTCACAGCAGCAGGGACAGGTTTCCATTGTTGTCCGCGGTCTCGGTGATGTCGAACTGCATCCTATGGAAATTGCTTCGTTCAAGCGTCTTGTGAAATAATATTCTGAATAAAAACGGTGAGATTATGAAAAGATTATTGCATGCCCTGCTGTTAGTATTTGCATTTGCTCCTGCTGCAGAGGCCGCGAATGAAATGATCGCGGTCAGCGCGGACATTGTGGAAATCAGCGGTTCAATTCAGAAGACAAGGGGCTTTCAGTGGAACACTTTCTTTGATTTCACCGAGTCCGCTGTAAAAGGAATTGTGAAACTGGGAGACTTTGAAAGATCAACAAATCTCGCAGCCTCCCTGAAACTGTTGGAGACAGAAAGCAAGGCGCAGATTCTGGCTAATCCGAAAGTTATAACAAAAAGTGGACAGCAGGCCAACATAACCGTCGGTGGTGAAGTCCCTATACCTTATGCAAACTCATCCGGAGGCATAGGTGCTGAATACAAGAAGTATGGCGTTGTGCTTAATGTTCTGCCTATGATTATCCCGGAAAGGAGAAATGCAGTAGATATACAGATAAGTCTTGAAATATCCAATCCGGACTATTCAAAGACGGTTACTGTATCAGCTACTACCATTCCGACTATGACTACGCGCCAGCTGCAGACTGAAGTCGAAATAAAAAGCGGAGAGACTATTGTTATAGGCGGTCTTAAACGCAGCACCTACAATATTTCCAAGAACAGGGTACCTGTACTTGGAAGTCTGCCACTCATCGGAAAACTGTTCAGTTCCACCGATATTGTGGAAGAGCAGAGTTCTTTGTTTCTGTTCGTGACTTTCGATGTGATAAAATAAAGGAAATAAAAGAGGAAATATGGCAGCAGATACACAATCCAGGGTAATAACCTTTTCCGGACCAAAAGAGGGAACCGGTAAAACTACCATTGCCATGAATCTGGCTCTGGCATGGGCAAATCAGCAGAAACGCCCGGTACTTGTGATACCACTGGACCCTCTCTGCCGTCAGGAACATGCCCAGATGTTAGGGCTGCGTCCACCGACAATGGTGGATATACTTAACACTCTTGGCAAGGATTCGTTGAGCGCGGCAGGCGTACTGCTTCGTGGTAAAATTCCTCTTTCCCAGTTTAACGTCGGTGTGCTTCCTCTGAGCCGGAGACGTTCTGAAACTGACAGGCTGTCACCAGAGATTCTGCTTTCCCTGCTTCCACGTCTTGCGCAGACATACGATCTTTTCTTTGATGTGGATCCGTTTTTCCCAATGCAGGTATTTGCCTTTGAACTGTCGGATCTTGTTTTCTGGGTAACAAATTCGAACGCCAATGCTCTTAATGCTACAGCTTCAGCTTTCCGGGATATTAATGAAATGCATTTCCCGGCAAACCGTTTTGCCATTGTTGATAATTTTTATGATATGCCGGGCGCTCTGGCTGCAAAGGAAATAGAAAGATTTTTCCATCAGATGAACAGAGAGGTTCTTACATATATGCCTTGGGAAGATGCAATACCGGGGCTTGCCAACCAGAATCAGATACTGCTCACGCAGAACAATACCTGCCAGTGGATAAGGCAGCTTGGTGTGCTTCTTGAAAGGCTTATAGAACTTGTTCCTGAAAAAAAAGACTGGGTTTCCAGTGTGTCAACCGCCGAGTTCGCAAGAACTGCAGCGGAGAAGTGGCAGAGTTCCGGCCTGGCGCAGAATGCTGGTGGAGGTTCTGTTTCAAGTGTTACTACATCAGGCGGTGCTAAAAAACCTGTTTTTTCTCAGCGCGAAGATGTTCCTGACTGGTGGGAGGAAGCCAAGGTGCGTGTACACAGAAATGTTGTGTCTGCACTTGAAACTAAGCGTATAAAAATTTCAGATGACCCGGCCGCTAATGCCCAGACACGTAAGGATGTGGATGTTATTATCAATGGCCTTATTGATAAAGAGCCAGATCTGCAGCTTACCAGGGAGCAGCGTATTCAGTTTATCAATGAACTGCTGGATGAAATCATGGGGCTTGGTCCTCTTGAAGAACTTATGCGTGATCCGGCTGTTTCAGAAATCATGGTAAATGCTGCTGACAAGATTTTTACTGAGCGTGCCGGTAAACTTACTCTTACAAGATTTAAATTCCGTAACGATGAGCAGGTTGTGCAGGTAATAAAACGTATCGTCGCTCCGTTAGGTCGTCGTATTGATGAATCTGTTCCGCTTGTTGACGCACGTCTGAAAGACGGTTCACGTGTGAATGCTGTGATTGCTCCTTTGGCCGTGTCCGGCCCGACCCTTACAATCCGCCGCTTCTCAAGCCGGCCTTTAAGCGACAAAGACCTTGTGGCCAAGGGCAGTATCTCGCAGAACTGCGTGGACTTCCTGAAAGGCTGCGTGAAATTGAGAAAAGACATTATTATTTCCGGCGGAACAGGAACCGGAAAAACAACATTCCTTAACATGTTGTCCAGTTATATTCCTTCCGGTGAACGTATTATTACCGTTGAAGACGTCGCTGAGCTCCGCCTTCAGCAGGAACACTGGGTGCGTCTTGAAAGCCGTCCGCCGAATGTTGAAGGTAAGGGTGAGGTCACAATCAGAGACCTGGTTAAGAACTGTCTGCGAATGCGTCCTGACCGCATTGTTGTAGGTGAGGTTCGTGGAGCCGAGGCCCTGGACATGCTTCAGGCCATGAACACGGGACATGAAGGGTCCCTGGCAACTATTCATGCCAATGCTCCCCGTGAGGCTCTTACCCGTATGGAAACGCTTTGTCTTACTGCAGGAGCGGAACTTCCTATATGGGCTCTGCGCGAAATGATTGCATCTGCTGTTCATATGATCGTTCAGCTTACCCGTTTTTCAGACGGTACACGTAAAATTACTTCAGTTACTGAAATTACTGGACGTGAGGATAATCAGATTACCATTCACGAAATTTTCAAATACACACAGACGGGAATAGATCTTTCTACAGGTAAGGTCCTTGGTAAATTCTCTGCCACAGGAGCTCCGCCTAAGTTCTTCCCGGATTTTGCTACACGTGGTATAAATATGCCGGTAGAAATGTTCTGGTCAGACGAACAGCGTAAAGCGCATGGGCTTGATAAATAAACAGGGAAACATATGATGAAAAAAATTCTTGTGCTTGCTATTTTTTCCATGCTGCCTGCACTTTCAACAGAAGTGCAGGCAGCCAGCATGTTTTCAAAGTCAGTCATGCAACAGGTTATATGCTCGGCTACAAAAATGCAGCTGTTTTATCATTATTTCGGTTCAGAGCAGGATGAGACAGTTAAAAAATACCAGCAGAAAGGCGTTTGCAACAGTGCTACTTACATGATGCCTGCCTGGATTGATGCAAAGCGGCCGGAAATGCTCAACAGAAAGGTGTGGAGAGACCCTGAGGAGGGAGCCCTTTCAGAAGCCGCAGTATGGCAGACTCCTATTTCAATTCTTTATGAGTATTTTGATGTGACAAGAAAAACATTCCCCAGCGATTTCGGAGGGGCAGGAATCCCGCCTGGAATGCTTGTTAAGGAATATTCCGATATACGTATAAGGTTTCAGCTTTCCCTGGACCGTCTGTACCGTGCCCGTACAAAAGATTTTATCATGGGAGACTCAATGCAGGGGCGTGGCCGTACAATAATGGCACAGTTTAATCTGCTTCTGAAGGAGATGGAGTCGGTTGCCGATGCAATTTCAAGTTCGGATTCACAGCGTTTTACTCAGGCAATTACTGCTTCTGCTGTACTTGCACAGGATTCGTTTGCCATGCTGTTCCGCGCTCCACGTGTTTATCAGAAACCTCCACAGCAGTCGTCTGTTCAGAAAATGATACATGTAGGTCTTACGGTTTTTGGCATGTTCCTTATGTTCCTTTCTGTAAGAATGCTTATGGGTGATACAAAGGCCATGTCTGGAAAGAATGTTGATAAATTCAATGCCCAGGCGGTGAAGTATCAGGAGGCCTTCCAGCGTCAGTTCATAAAAATAAATGTAAAGTACCTTATGCTTGCCCCTGCGGTACTTTTTGCTGTAGTAGGCCTCGTTGTGTCAATGAATCTTATTGTGGCACTGATACTTGGCGGTGTAGGACTGTATTTTGGATATGGTATTCCGGAAAAGGTGCTGCAGCATATGAAGGCTCAGCGGGGTAAGAAGATAGACTCACAGCTTATGGACAGTCTTGTGCTTATGTCTAATTGTCTGCGTTCAGGTCTTGATATCGTTCAGGGCTTTGAAATGGTATCAAGAGACTCTCTTCCTCCTATTTCCGATGAATTCGGACTTGTCATAAAGAATTATCAGCTGGGTATGACTTTTGAAAAGTCTCTTGGGGTGCTTGAAGAGCGTGTGGATTCAAAAATGCTTTCCTACATGATACGTTCAATAGTCCTGCAGCGTCAGATTGGTGGAAACCTTACAAAAGTATTCGAGCGTATTGTAAGTGACATACGTGAGGAATCAAAGCTTGACGAAAAGACGAAGGCAATGACTGCGCAGAATACCATTCAGTCATATGTTGTAGGCGCAATGCCCTGGCTTATGACCGGCGTTATGTTCGTGTTCCAGGGCGAGACGATGATGAAATTCTATACCAGTCCAATAGGCGTGGGCGTGCTTTTCTTTTGTATTATATGGGTTGGTATAGGTATGAAGACAGTCGCTGGCGCCAGCAGGATTGAGGTATAGCAGTCAAGGTGAGATAATATGCCAGATAATATTTTCAATATTGTTACAACACTTCTCATGATTTTCGGCGCCATGGGTGCCGCAACGGCAGTAAAGAGAGCTCTTTCACCAAAGGAGGAGACACACTCTGCCATGGCTGATATCAGCGATATGGGCACAAAGGATTCATCTCCTTTCTCAAAACTTGAGAACAGCTCTAATCCTGTTGACAAGCTGTGCTTTTTCCTGGGCCGTAAAATGGGGCAGGAAAATGCCATGGAGACTTTATATACTCAGCTTGGGCGTCCTGCGAATCTGGATTCACTGAAAATGGTGAAGCAGAAACTTACATACTCTGTTATTATAGGTATCGGTGCCTGTCTTGTAATGGGTTGGCCGGGTGTAATAGGTTTCGCTTTTGGCTTTGTACTTCCGGATATGCAATGGAAAAGCGCTATAGAAAAACGTCAGAAGAATATCATACGCGGTTTTCCTACATTTGTGGATCTTGCTGCGCTTATGATTGAGTCCGGTCTTGACTATATGAGTGCCTTTGAGAGAATTGTAAAGATCTCAACCGAGAAGTCAGGCTGGGAGACTGAAGTTGAAAAGACCATAAATGAAGTTCAGCTGGGATATTCGCGTCGTGATGCCCTGCACCGTATGTCAGACCGTATAGGCCTTCAGGAAATACGTTCTTTTGTTGGTCTTATAGTGCAGTCGGATGAGCTTGGAACGAGTCTTGTTGAACTTCTTCGCAACTATTCGGCAGATATGCGTTTCCGCCGTCTGAACAGGGCAGAGAAACTTGCCGCCCAGGCATCTACGAAAATGCTTATTCCTATGTTTATTTTCATTTTCCCTACAGTGTTCATAATGATGCTTGCCCCAATGGTCATGGATCTGGTCAATGGAGGCATGCCTTTCTGAGAGGAAAAGCCTATGAAAAAAATAATCCTTTCTCTGCTTTTTGTTACTGCGTCGGCTGTTCCTGCAACGGCTCAGCAGGCAACTCTGCTTCACAGCGGCGGTGAGGAAGGCCTCTTTCTGGATATGCACCGCTCAGGTATAGGCAGTGTAAATGAATACGAGGAAAAAAAGAAATTCTTTGACATGGTCAAACTGGAAAAACAGAAACTTCAGGATACCATGCTTGACAGTATTACCGAAAACGCCTACAAGTATTATCGTTCCGGAAACTATGAGGCGGCCCGTGAACTGGCTGGGAAAATTCTTTCCATAAACTCTGAACACGAGGACGCCAAAACATTGTTTGAGGCAACAAGTCAGCTGCGTAACACGGGTTCTTTTTCCCTTGAAAAAGAAAGAAATATGCTCAAGGAGCGTTTTAATACTTCCCTTGCTCTGTACAGGGAGGGAAGAATAGTTGAGTCATACAAGAAAATGTATGAGGTTGTAAAACTGTCTCCTTCAAATATCAAGGCGAGATACTGGTTTAATAAGATGCGCGAGGATCTTTGTCAGTACTACTATGACAAAGGACTTGAATTATATGAGGCACGTGACCTTAAAGGCTCGTTGGAGAATCTTTATGCTTCTCTTATGATAAAGCCTCAGAATCCTGCGAATATAGAGTGGATTACAAAGATTGAAGAGGAACTTCGTCAGCAGAAATCCAATCAGCAGCTGAAACAGGCTCTTGATGATTATTCAAAAGGTAAAATACTTGCTGCGTACAAGGGACTTCAGAAAGCCCTTGAAATTCAGCCTGGGGACAGCAAATCGTCAAGACTTCTGGCAGAGGTAAAGGGAGAGATAGAAAACGGATACATAGAAAACGGAAAGAAACTTTATGGTGCACGTAAATACACTTCTGCTATAGGTGAGTGGAATAAGGCGCGTCCATATAGCGTGAATCCGGATTATCTTAATCAGCTTGTAGCCCGTGCCAAGCAGCAGATGAAACGTGAGGCTGAGGAGAAAAAACGCCGCGCGGAGATTGCGGAGCGCCGCAGGAAAGCTGAGGCTGCAAGAAGAGCCAAAGAAGCTGAGGAAAGAAAAAAGGCCGAGGAAGAAGCGGCGCAGAAGGGAATTTCTGTTGATGAACTTGAGCAGAAACCTGCTGTAAGCGCTGAAAACAAGGCACAGGCCCAGCAGCACTATATTGAAGGACTTAAGTTCTTCCAGAATTCAAATTACGAGCAGGCCCGCAATTCATGGACAATTGCGAGACAGCTTGATCCTGAAAATGAAGATGCCAAATTAGGCCTTAAGCGTATTGAGCAGATTATTTCTGCACAGTAAGGACCGGATTATATGAAACTTACAACCAAATGGATACTTGCATTTACGCTACTTGGCGTTTATGTTATGGGTCTTGGCGGAGTGTTCTATTACAATCTGTTCAAGTGGACATTTGATGAAAAACTGAAACAGGATGTGATTGAAACCGTCAAGCAGCATTCAAAGGCAATGACAAACGGCCTGCTTTCCAATCAGAAGGCAATTACCTTTGAAGAGTATGATATTATGCTTTCTCTTGCGAAGGATGAACGCATAACATCCATGATATACCTGAACCGTGTTGGTGTGATGCGCTGGCATAAGGAATCCCGGTTTATAGGTATTCCGTGGGATGATTACCGCCAGCAGATTCCCCCGCCAACCGATGCAATAAATCAGGCTTTCGCTTCCCGTGTGCCTAAGGTACAGCAGGTTAAAGGTGAGCCTTTCTATGAAATGGCAATTCCTTTCTCGGCACGTGGAGATATTATAGGTGTTCTCGATATACTTGTATCCAGGGCCGGAGCCGAGGTTCTCATCGGTTCGGCTATGAGAAAATATGTGTTTGGCGCCATAGGTGTACTCCTGCTTCTTGGTGTCCCTCTGTATCTGTTCCTGCATCACTATGTGATTTCCCCTATGGAGCAGCTGCGTGACAGCGTGGAAGGTGTTTCCATGAAGAATTTTGAGCTGCGCTTCCCCGAAAGAGGTGACGAAGTTGGACAGGTGGCATATGCCATTAACGGCCTTATGGGCAAGATGAAGCGGGAAATACAGTCTTATGACAACCGGGATAAAACCTACAGGGAGGAGGAACAGCGCTGGTGGCGTTCCCTGCTTAACATGATAGTCCCTGGCAGCAGTCTTGTTATTGTTGTTGATGAGAATAATAATATACTGTATACCAATTTCGAACTGGCAGCCGTGGCTGAGGGAAATAAGGTACATCTGCTTGATGTTGTGGATACCCAGCAGCAGACACTGTTGCGCCTTGTAGGAGAAGCTTTTGAAAAGGCCGATGTTCCTGTATCAGGAGAAACAATGTTCAAAGGCAAAATGTATGACCTTAAGGTTCTGCATGTAGGCCAGTCAGCGGATGTGAGCAGAACGCTGATTCTGTTTACACCGAAAGCCCAGACTATCTGATTTCTGCCTGAAGCATGTAAATAAAACCGCGGAAAACCGCGGTTTTATTTTGTGTTCATTTAATAAATATTATAATATAAAGAATAAGCTACGTATTATACGTTACCGCATGGAGGAATAAAATGAAACTTGAAGTAAGAAAAATAGACATAAAATCACTGCTTTTTTCGGCACTGCCACTTACAATATTCTGCATTGCCATACTCGGCGGGGTAATTACATTTTTTGTAATTGACAATCCCCAGTATGCGGTGATGTCTGTCGGGCATAAGATAATAAGCGTCGCTCTTTACTCTATTATCTATGTAATAATGTCAATGGCAATAGCTGTATTCGGAGTTTTCCTTTACAACTTCATCGGGGCTGTTCTTGGACTTCGCGGAATCACTGTTGATATAGAAGATGCTGCTGAGACTGTGGAAGCAGAGTCTGAAGAAGAATAAATTCCCTGGTATTAATCAAAACCGTAATAACTGGATTGAAAATATGCAAAAAAAAATAAGTTTCCTGTCATCTTTTTTTCTGTCTGCTGTACTTGTTTCATTATCTTTCGCAGCATCCAGAACCCCGGGCAGTCTTGAGCTTTTTCTTGAGCCTATGGATACACAGGGCTGGCAGATATATATGATTACTGATGCAGTCACGCGACGTGTCACCAAAGCCGAGCTGACAGTACTTCCTCTTGTAAAGAAAGATGCACAGGGAAATTTTTCTGCCAGAAACGGAGAGCAGGAACTTGAAGAGGCCCGCCGTATAGCAGTTATCGGAGCAGCTTATAAGAGCCGTATGCGTGACTATCTTTCCGCAAGGGTTTTCGATATGTCAAGTGAAGGCTGGAAAAATGCCGCTGTTTTCGCTGGGATAAATCCTGAGGAACTTGCAGCAAAGGTGGCTGAATCTGGCAGTAGCGAACTTGAGAAGGCATATGCCCGCGGAACCGTGCTTAATGCTGATACCTCCTCGCTTTTTATCGACGGTGAATTATATGACGGTTCCCAGCGTGTGAACTCTGTGTTTGATGCTGTAAACAATGCACTTCCAGCAAGCCGGCGTGTCCCGCTTCCCAAAGGGTATGTGCCTCCGGAAAAGAAGCCTGTTCCTCCATTGTATGCAGTACTTCCGGAAGGAGCTAAAAAGAATGATCAGCTTGTACGGGTATTTGACCGCTGGTTTGAAGGAATAAAAGCGGAATCCTCGCATTATGATGCCGTAAAAGACAAATTCAGCTGGCTGGAGTTTCTTCCTTCATATATCCTCCCGGCTACGGAAGATGTAAAAAAAGCATTCTCCGATTTTATTGCGGCCGGCGAGTTCAAATATGTAAAGCCGGAAAAAGAAGGTGAGACCGGATGGGTTGTTTACGAGGACAGAAGGGATATAGGATTTTATCCTAATAAACCTGTAAGGGAAAATACTCTTGAACTTTATATTATGAGCCAGTGTCCATACGGTGTAGCTGCCGGAAATGTACTTTACAAAGCTCTCAAGGATGGACTCCTGCCTGAAAAATACAAACTTGAACTTCATTTTATAGGAAATGCTTTCAGAAATGAACAGGGAGAATGGCAGTTCAGCAGTATGCATGGCGACAATGAGTGGAAGGAAGACGCGCGTCAGCTTTTCATAGCAAAGCATTATCCGGATAAAATCGCTGATTATATTCTTGAGCGCAATAAGGATGTAATGTCTGAGGACTGGAAAAAGGCTGCTAAGGCTGTAGGACTGAACACGGCTGAAATTGAGAAAGGGGAGACGGAGGCCAGGGAACTTCTGGCTGCAGATTTTGCAATAGCTGAAAGTCTCGGCATAGGTTCATCTCCTTCGTTTATTTCAGAAGGCAGGTCTTTCTTTGTTGGGCTCGGCCCGGTATATAAACTGAAAGGCATGGAAAAACTTTCTGGTGTTGCCCAGTCAGCCGCTCCGGCAGGCAGCTGCAACTGAGTGTCGTTCCATTAAAAACATGCTGTCAGGAAGGTAATAAAAATGAGTGAACAGGTAGGAAAAAAAGGCAAACTTTTTGTTAAATTTCTCATGGTTTTCCTGATTATTTCCCTGCTTCCTTTGGGAATAGTCGGTTATTATCTCCTTACAGTAAGCCAGGAAACGCTTAACAAAGCCATATCCCATGACCAGGAAGCCCTGGCCGTGGGATTTGCTGATACAGTTTCAGGGTATGTGATCAATTTCCGTAATGTCCTTGCGGATGCTGCCCATCTGCCTGATTTCTCCTCCATGAATACGGAACGGCAGAAGACGCTCATAGATCACATAATGCAGCTGCATGCTGCTTTTCTTGAGATTTCTGTTGTTGATTACCGCGGACAGGAAACAGTGCGTACCGGCCGCTATCTGCAGGAGGCCAGTCTCCGTGATTTTTCCAAGGATAAACTGTTTGCACGTGTTGCGCGCACCGGTGAGTACATCGGTGGAATGGAAAAATATCTTGGTTCATATCCGGCTATAACCGTTGGTGTTCAGATAACAAATCCAATGAATAACCGGCCCATAGGTGTCCTTTTTGCCAAAATGAGCCTTACCGCACTGTCTAATCTGCTCAAAACCGGGTTCCCTGATACCGATACCACTGCAGCGGTTATAGACGGTAACGGATTTCTTATTGCACATTCAGATTCCAGGGAAATTTACAAGCCCAATGCCAAGCTGCCGGATGATGTTCTCGAAGTGCTTTTACGTAATGATGCGCGTACCGGCAGTGGCGAGATAATTCTTCAGTCCACAGGTGAGCGTGTACTTGCAGCATTTGCGGAAGTTCCGGATCTGCACTGGCTTATTTATATACAGCGTTCTGTTGCGGTAGCATATAAATCTTCAGCGGATATGCTCGGCCGTACATGGAAAGTAATGGGAATTGTAACACTTTTTGTTCTTTTCCTTGGGTATGCAGTGTCACTGGTAATAACACAGCCTATACTTGCATTGCGTGAGGCTGCCATACGTCTTGGGGAAGGCGATTTTGATTATGTCCCGGATCTTTCCAATTCAAATGACGAAATAGGTGATCTGTGCCGTGCCTTTATGCAGATGAGTGATTCTCTGCGGGACAAGCAGGACGAAATAATGGATGCCCAGCAGGAGCTTGAAAAGCTTAACCGCAGTCTTGAGAACCGTGTGGACGCACGTACCCGTGAGCTTAAATCAGCGCAGGATGAACTGATCAAAAAGGAAAGACTGGCCGCCATAGGGCAGATGTCCTCTGTTGTAGGCCATGAAATACGCAACCCACTCGCGGTTATAAACAATTCAATTTATTTTATAAAGATGAAGGTTGCTGCCGCCGGAATGACACCTGATCCAAAGGTTGTAAAACATATATCCATCATTGAATCAGAAGTACGGCAGGCGAACGGTATTATAGACGAGATTTTGGGGTTTGCCCGGACACGTGAGCTTAATCCGAAGGTTCAGAGTCTTAATACATATATAGAGGAACTTACCATGTCTTTCCCTGTTCCTGGACATATAAAACTGGTTCAGGAACTGACAGATGCCAATCCTATGGTTAATATCGATTCTGATGAAATGGCGCAGGCCTTAAGGAATCTGATAAAGAACGGTATAGAAGTTATGCCTGAAAAAGGCACACTGTATATACGTACTGCTGTAGCAGATGAAGGCAGAATGGCGGAAATTGACGTGGAAGACACAGGCCCCGGTATTCCAAGAGAAGCATTGGAGAAGATTTTTGCCCCATTTTTTACCACAAAAGCCCGCGGTACAGGTCTTGGTCTGGCAGTGGTAAAGAAAGTTACAGACAGGCACAAGGGACGTCTTGAAGTAGCCAGTACAGTAGGGAGTGGAACATGCTTTAAGATTTTCCTGCCGGTAGCAGAGGGGGAAAAGGCCTGAACATTATGAATCCTGGAAAGATTCTTATTGTTGATGACGATGCGAATCTCAGAATGACTCTGCGTGATCTGCTTGAGGATTCAGGATATGAGATAGCAGAGGCAGAATCAGGAGGTGAAGCAGTAAAGGCTGTATCCGCAGCCTTTTACCCCATCATACTGATGGATTACAATCTTACTGATAAAACAGGTATAGAAGTTATTCAGGATATACGAAAGATAAACAGGGAAAGCAGGATACTAATGATGACTGCTCATGCTTCGCTCGATACGGCCATTCTTGCAATACAGGAATCCGTGTATGATTTTCTGATAAAACCTGTTGAGTTCAGGGATCTTCTGCATGCCATACGTAAGGCTGAGGAGAATTTCCGTCTTGAACAGGAAAACAGACAGTTATTGAATGCACTTAAGCAGAAAAATCTTGAGTTAGGCAGAATGAACGCTCTCAAATCAAGGTTCATGTCAATGGCCTCGCATGATCTTTCGAATCTGCTTATGACCCTTCAGCTTAGCATAGAAATGCTTTCCATGAGTCTTGGAGCAGATGAAGGACAGAAGCAGAAGATTTCTTTTATATCTGAAAGTATATCACGCATATCACGCCTTGTAAATGACCTTGTTGACTGGGCGGCAATTGAAAAAGGAAAATTCAGGCTTGAAAAAAGCTGTTTCAATGTGCAGGAAGTTCTCGTCAGTTCACTCCATGGCTGGGAATCCAGGGCGGCCATGGGAGGAATAAAGGTGAAGCTTGATGTGGAGCCAGGGCTTCCTTCACTTTTTGCGGACAGACGCCGTCTGGGCCAGGTTATCCTGAATCTTGTGGAAAATTCCATAAGACATACGCACAGCGGTGGCAGCATAACTGTTAAGGCATATTCAGATGGCGGAGAAATGGTGTTTTCTGTTTCTGACACTGGTGACGGTATTGACAGAGAAGGAATAGAAAAACTTTTTAATTATGAGTATCAGGGCGCCGGAGGTGGAAAAATGGGCCTGGGTCTTACAATAGCTCAGGAGATAGCTCAGGCGCATGGCGGAAGATTAAAGGCTGAAAGCGAAGGAAAAGGAAAAGGTTCTGTTTTTTATTTTATATTGCCATTGTCCACACATACGGAAACCGCATCCCATTCCTGAGCCTGGCGCAGACCGTGGAGAAATTATGAGCGAGAAAATGATAACCATACTTATAGCAGATGATCAGACACTCTTCCGCGAGTGTATAAAAGATCTTCTTGAGAATGAAAAGGATTTCAAGGTGGTAGGCGAGGCGGGCAATGGCCCTGAGGCTGTTGCACTTGCAAGAAAGCTTAAGCCGGATGTTATACTTATGGATATTAAACTGCCGCAGATGGATGGAATAGCCGCCACACGCGCTGTGCGCCGGGAATCCCCTGAAACCAATGTGCTTATTCTCTCAAGTTATGAAGATGATGCCCATGTAACAGAAGCGATACAGGCTGGAGCAAACGGATACCTGTCAAAAATGCTGCCTGTCGCAGAACTGGTGCATGCCCTGCGTACTTTTAATCAGGAAGGCGTGATGATACCACAGCCGATAATGAACAAGCTGCTGCAGCATCTGCGGACCAATATTCCTGGACAGGTAAGTCCTCCTGACAGTCTTACGGCAACAGAAATGAAGGTTATGTCCCTGCTTGGCAAGGGAAAAACAAACAAGGATATTGCTGAGGAGATGGGCTGTAGTGTAAAAACCATAAAAAATCATCTTAACAGTGTTTTTACAAAACTTGGCGTGAACAACCGCACTGAAGCTGTCGTGAAAGCCATAGAGATGAATCTTATTTCCGCAGATGACGGTAATTAAGTTATAATAAAAATATATTATGAATGGCATGAGAGCAAAAGAACTGCTTGGAAAAATATGGCATTTCAGCGTCGGGCGTTTTATTCCGCCTGCCGCCTCCTTCCGCCGCCGCCGCGGACAGAATACTGTTGAGTATCTGCTTATGCTTGCCTCAACATCTGCTGCTGCGGTTCTTCTTATAGCCTCATTTCATAAAAAAATACTCGGCGGAATATTCACTATTGCGGGACTTATAATAGGGGCTGGTACACCAAAATGAAAGCAGCATTAAGATTAAAAGACTCTGTAGATTTTAAGAGAATGTGCCGGAGAGGTCAGATTCTGATTCCGGCAATGTTAGTTATTCCGTCTCTGCTTATATTTGTGTATCTTCTTTTCGAGACAACGAAAATATCCCGTGAGAAAATACGTCAGCAGTTCGCAATAGACTCTGCTGTATTTATTCAGATGGGTGATTATACCAATCTTTTGAACCGCACGGCTTATGTTAATGGAGCTTTCCCATACCGTATTTTTAAGGAAGCCTTTGGGTGTGGTGAAGGTGAAAATATGAACGAGCCTATAGCAAGTACTGGGCATAACAAGTGTATGTATGAGATACTTTATGATATGGGGGCTATTCCTCATAATCAGGATGATCCCTCTTATGATGATAGTGAGGCAAAACCTATAGAAAATGGTCCGTGGAAGATACTGTACAAAGATAAAGATAAAAAAGGCTTAAACGAGATACCAAAAAGGGTCAAAGATGCAGTTTATACAAGTAACCAGGATGGTTTTTGGCTTGTAGATCAAGACACTGCTGGTAGTTATTATATAAATTATAAGACAGTAGAGGGCATATATTCGTTCTATGCTGAGGTTTATACTCTTTTAGGTTCAGTTGAAGCTGCCCAATGGACAGTATTTAAACGTATAACTGAAGAAGCTACTTTTCTTAGAAAGTCATATTATTTGAATGCTGGAACAAGTGATTGTATACAAAGCCCTAAGAGTTGTGCGCAGCAAGCTGTGGGATATTTTCAGAGCGGCGCAAAGATTTCTGAAATTTACCGTCGGGTCATTGGTTACATGGGAATTGCTGGTTTGTGGCCTACTCCTGGACAAACATCTCCTTATTACATAGCAGCGACAGAACCTCCTTTTGCAATGCAGGATGAAGGCCTTTTCCGTACTGCGGGCTTCAGTAATAGTGAAATGGCTAAAATCGGAAACGGTGTTGATGTATACCAGGGCTGGACTGCTCCACCTAATTATTTCAATGTGGATTTTAACCGTGTTGCTTCTTGTAAGGAGGTTGGGAAGCCGTGTGTCCATTCCAAAATTTCTAGCCAATGCCCCAGAAGTGTGTGGAGTGGTCATAGCACAGCTAATAACTGTGTGTGGCCTAATCCTACACCTAAATATCAAACGAGGCTTTATCCATGAGAGAAACACTCAATATTCTCCGCAGACGCATGGGCCGTCTATCTTCAGCTATCCGTGGAAGACGTCCGGCGCAGGCCATGACAGAAGTTGTGCTGCTTTTTCCCGTTTTCATGGTTATTCTGTTTGTTACGGCAAAAATATTCGCTTTGTTAGTGCTTGTCCAGAAAATGGAGATCGCTTCTTTTTATGCCGCGAGACGCTGGCAGCTTGAATCTCATCTTAATGCGGACGACGCGGCAAAGATGGATGGGCGTGTGCAACATGATATTGAGGAAAAGGTGCGTGAGTATCTTGGTTTCTCAAATCCTGCGATTGTAAAATTCCTTAATCTTCAGAATGCAACAATAGATGTGCAGCGCACGCAGGTATGGAATGTTGTTACGCTAAAGGTGTCAACTCGTCCGCGAAATATAAAACTTATGTGCAAATACTCAAAGGAGGTGGTCTGCTCATCGTATGGGCAGGACTGCCGTAATGGATATGATTATCTGTGTGTAGAGCCTGGAAATCATCAGAACGGAGCGGGTAAGACGCTTGAAGTTACAAAATATGTGCCAAGCCGTGATCGTCCAATCGCATTTATTTTACCAGGTGCTGCTGAATAGTGCACGGAGTATTAAAATGGCTAAACAGAAAAATTCAGTTGTTTACCGCATAACCGGAGTTGTTCTGCTTCTGATTTTCCTTTTAGGTGGGGGGTATTATATAGCGGTTATGTCCAGAGGCTCTGCCCGGCAGATTGGCGCCGGAGATGATTATGAGCGTCTTTCCAGAAATAGTGATACATATGATTCGCGTGTGGAAAGTGAAGATGGTCAGTCTGCTTTTTTTAATAAAAATGATATTTCCAATATGCAGGCTTCCGGGCGTTCTGTAGAAGATATGAATAACGAACTGCTCAGGTCCGGAGTAAGAAAGGAAGCCAAGGAAAATCTTAAGAAAGGTTCTTCTGTCTCAATGGCTTCATCTGTGGCTTTGGAAAGAATAAACAATTCAAACGCGGATTTTTTTGAGAGTGGTTCTTCGTCAGCAGGAGCAACTGCTTCAGGTGCTTCGTCTGCTTCCGGGCGTGTTTCCGGCGGAGGTTTTCAGTCAGGAAGGACTGGCGCAAAAGTTGTTTCCGGTGGAAAATCAGATGATGATAAAGGGCTTCCGTCTGATGTGGAATCCGGTCTTTTGGGAGCCCTCAAGGGCGCTTTGCGGAATTCACTTTTTGGTTCAAGAACAGCATCAAAAGATGCGGCGAAAGATTGGGTAGCGAAAAATTTTGATGGTAATGCAGATACAGGCTATGCCGTACAGTATGATGAAGGTATGCGTGCGGCGCTCGACTATATGGATCCGAATCAGCTGCCGCAGTTTCTGCGGGAACAGGAGGTGGATCCTGATACCGGCAAAAAGATTTCAGATTCAAAAGTAGATGATATTGTCGCAGGCGATATTACGGAATACGATGCGGAGGAACATCCTGATACCGGAGTAGCTGCTGCAGATGAAGAGCCTTATTCCGGTTTTTATAAGGCAGTTGATATAATGCTGCCAGGTATGATGAATCCTATTTTCACCGGGGTTGTTCCAAGGTATGAAAGACCGGTAAGGAGCCCTTATGAAATATCACGCAGCAATTTAAGTTCAGGCAAACCCTCGGATCTGCCTACTATGAATTCTATTGACGATGAGGAATTGATTGTTTACGGTAGCAAGAAAGGATTTCAGATGGTTTATGATATGCAGGGTAATTTCATAGGCTGTATGGATAATAAAACCCATTTCTTTAAAATTGCAGGATCACCGGGGTGTCCGAGATGAAAACTGCTGCAAGGATTATCTGTTTTCTTATTCCTGTTCTAATAGTGGCAGGCTGCTCATCCAAACCTGACAGTGCTGAAATAGTGGAGATATTTGACAGACACAGTTACCAGCAGGTGAATATTGCAGATCTCATAAAACAGTATGAGAAAAAAGGCTTTTCCATTTTACCTGAATTTGACGAAAATGCTGCTTATTATCCAAAAACGTGGCTTCCTTCGGTTCCTTCGCGGGACAGCGAAAAGGACAATGCCGGAACAGGCCTTGTCCTATGGCGTGGAGCGAAACTCTATGCAGTTGCGGTATTCCGTGGCTCTCCGGCATATGAGGCGGGAATACGGCCGGGAGATGTTATAACCAGCATAAATGATATAGAAGTAAGCCGTATGCGTGATGAGCAGATACAGGATGCACTTTACGGCTCGCATGGAATGATATGCCGTATAGGGGGCGTTTCAAGCCGTGGCGGCATGATAAGGGCATCTCTCAGACGTGAATTTGGTGGAATGCCAATAGCGTGGGGCTTTAATATTCCAGGCACGCGCACTGGTTATGTACGTATAATATCATTTACAAAAAAATCTACTTCGCTTATACGCTCGGCGATGAACAATGTGCTTGATGCCGGTGCGGACAATGTTATAATAGATCTGCGTGGAAACCGTGCCGGCTCACTTGCGGAGCTGTCTACAGTACTCAGTTATTTCGCGCCTGGTGGGGGGAAGCTTTTCTCATCGGAGTCCAGGCATAAGGGATACAGCATGACCTTTTTTTCGCGTCTTAAAGGTTCTTATTATGGCTATCCGTACACAATACTCACTGATGGTGATACTTCATCACGCGCTGAGATTTTCGCCCAGGCCCTGAAAGAATGGGGTGGAACTGTTATTGTTGGCGGACGTACCGCGGGTAATACCGCTGTAACGCGTGGTTTTACGCTTAAGAACGGGGGAGTTGTAAGAATAACAGTATCAAAACTTTTCCCACCTTCCGGCAGGGATATAGATAATACCGGAGTTTCTCCTGATGTTTCTATAAGCCATACTGCCTCTGCTGTTTTAGGCAAAGGCACTGAATATCCTGCTGCGCTTGCAAGTTCGGATGTGCTTCTTAAAAGGGCTTTTAAAAATTAGATTTCCGGATTCCGTATTAAATGAAACATAGAGCTGCTGTAGCAATGTCAGGCGGTGTGGATTCCACCGTTACCGCTGCTGTTCTCCGTGATGCAGGTTATGATGTAATAGGAATCACATTGAAAATGTATGAAGACGGGGCTACGGAGAAATGCGGTGGCAGGGACTGTGTGCAGCGTGCCGCATCCTCTGCGGCTGTTCTGGGAATAAGACATTATGCGAAGAGTGCCACAGAAATCTTTTCTCTGAAGGTAATAAAACCTTTTGCTGAATACTATATGCGTGGACTTACACCTAATCCCTGTGTTGAGTGCAACCGCTGGGTTAAATTTACATATCTCTGGAATATTGCCTGCGCTCTTGACTGTGAATATCTCGCAACCGGACACTATGCCATTATTGAGGAAAGAAATGGTGAGAAATGTCTTGTACGTGGCAGGGATCAGCGTAAAGACCAGAGTTACTTCCTTTATGGAATAAAAAGGAATATCCTTCCACATATAATTTTCCCGCTGGGAGGAATGGAAAAGACTGAAGTGAGAAAAATTGCCTGGAAATTAGGAGTGCCGTCGGCAGCCTCTCCGGATTCGCAGGATATATGTTTTATTCCTGACGGGAACTACCCGCGTTTTTTGAAAGAATACGGAGCTCCGGGAAAAATGCCAGGACATTTTATTGATGAAAACGGAAGATTTCTGGGACTTCACGACGGATTTTACAATTATACTGTGGGCCAGCGCCGTGGAACAGGTGTGTATGGCAGCACAAGGCTGTATGTAACTAAAATAATACCTGAAACAAATGAGGTCGTTTTAGGAACACTTGAAAAAGTCAGATTCAGAAGATTCACTGTTTCAGACCTGAATATGCTTGCGGATATTCCGGATGGAAATTTTGCGTCACGTGTACAGATACGCTACAGGCATATCCCGGCAGACTGTACTGTTTCTGTTAAAGGGAACAGTGCGGATGTTATTCTTGAAGATCCACAGTTTGCCGTAACTTCCGGGCAGTCTGCCGTATTTTATGACGGAGACAGGGTTTTAGGCGGTGGGATAATAACAGAGGTACAATACTGATATGATAAAGAAAATTGCTGTTATATATGGCGGAAAATCGCCGGAGCATGAAGTCTCCTGCGATTCGGCCACGTCAATTATAAATGAATTACGCTCTGCCGGACATGATGTTATACCGGTTTATATAGCACGCACGGGCAGATGGCTTGTTCAGGAACCGGATCAGGCACCGGCAGAAAATGGAACAGAACTGTTTCCTTCATTTGCTGAAGAATGCTTTCTGACCTCCGGTGGTGACAAAATAAAACCAGATGTGCTTTTTCCTATAATACATGGAACAACAGGCGAAGATGGTATCCTTCAGGGAGTGCTGGAAATGACAGGTCTGCCGTATGCCGGTTCCGGGGTAGCCGCGTCGGCTGCAGGTATGAACAAGGTTGTGTCCAAACAGCTTGCCCTTGCAGCGGGTATAAATGTTCTACCACATATTATATTAACGGTTTCTGATGAAAATTATTCTGAAAAAATAAGTGAGGCAGAACAAATGGGTTTTCCGCTTTTTGTGAAGCCTGTTTCCCAGGGGTCTTCGGTTGGAATAACAAAAGTAAAAAGACCGGAAGATATTGAACAGGCGTTAAAGAACGCCTTCCGCTTTGACAGGACAGTTATGATTGAAAAAGGCGTTGATTCTGCCCGTGAGATGGTCTGTGGTGTTTTGGGTGGTACATATGACTGCATGGCCAGTATGGTTGGAGAAGTATGTGTTCAGGGCGGACATGAGTTTTATGATTATGAGGCGAAATATCTTGATGATAACGGAATGAAGCTTGTAATTCCCGCATCGATTGATAAAGAGCATGAGAACTATATAAAAAATGCTGCGGTAAAAATTTTCCGTGCACTTGGATGTAATGGCTTTTCAAGGGTTGATTTTTTCGTAGACAGAAAAAGTGGTGAGATATGGTTTGGCGAAATAAATACCGCACCTGGCTTTACTTCTCATAGCCTTTATCCTTCTTTGTGGAAAAAAAACGGAATGCCTGTAAAAGACGTTCTTGAAAAACTGATAGAGATTGCTGTAGATGAAAAGAAAGCAGGCAAAAAGCTGGAAATAAGACGCTGATAATTCTTGTTTCAGTTATAAAAAAAGCCGTGTCTGGAAACACGGCTTTTTTATTATGTACGGCAGGGAGAAGTTCATTCGTCCATCTGTACAAGGAATTCTCCGTCTTTCTGAGTGTCAGCAGCTGCCGCAGGTTTTGCGGCTTCCGCAGAAGCCGCTTCACTGGCTGCTTTTTTGCCTTTGCGTCCGCGGCGTTTTGTCTTTGCCGGTACCGCAGCAGATGCATCGAGAGAATCTATTATCTTCTGCGACTCTTCATCTTTTCCGGAAACAGTTTTGTCTGCTTCATTATAAACAAAAGAATAAGATTTTGCTTCCGGTTCCAGTATTGAGAGCACAGCCTCGTAAATGCCGTCAGATTCTCCCGGGTTTACTTTCCAGCCTTCATCTTTGTATCCGGGAATATCCTTTAACTTTTCTTCAAGCATGGGGCCATTTTCTGCTTTTCTGAATTCTTTTACAGCTGAAAGAGCGGAAGCTTCCTGTTCTGGAGTAAGCATTGCTCCGGCATCTGTCCCGGGAACTTCTTCAGCTTTAGGTTCACCTGCCTGCTCTCCGTCTTTGGACGTTTCGCTATTTCCTGCCTTCCAGTCATTTTCTTCAAGCAGCATAGGAACAATTGTGTTTTTGTACTGAGGAACGTACTGGTTTATAAGATTTACAAGTATCGGGGATACATCATAAACACCATATTTCTTGAGTCCTATGGCGGCGGCTACAAGTAGTGCAATAAGGAGTACCAGTGTTATTATGAGTTTGAATATCCATTTAAAGAAACGCACAATTATATTTGTGCTTTCCGCTTTTGCCCCACTGTCCTGTATAACCTCTTTTTTCTTCTTTCCTTCTTTTTTCAGGGATTCTGAAGGATCGGCAGGAGTAAGGGAAGCTGAATTTTCGTATCCTTTCATTGAGTCCGCAGGAGTAAGAGATACGGATTCAAAAGTCCCCATGCTCTGCTGTGGCATCGGCTCAAAATTATTCTGCTGTACCTGTCCCATATTACTGGTAAGTGAAGAAAGAGCGTTTTCCAGACTGTTTAACTTGGACATCAGATCTTCCTGCTGCTGGTTCTGATTGTTTCTTATGGAGGCAAACATATCGTCAAACTGATCAAGTTTCATCTTGATCGGATCTACAGACATCGTGAAATCTTCCTTGGTTACTGTATTCTGGGAGATATTATTTATCTGCTGTTTCAGTCCTTCTATTTCCGCCCTCTCGGCTTCTATGAATGCTGTCTGCTGCTGTGGCTGAATTGTAGGAGCCGCTGAGGCAGCAGGCTGCTGAACAGGCTGTACTGCAGGAGCAGGTGTTTTCGGATCTCCAAGAGAGAACTCCTGTGTGTTCTGCATTGGCATGGCTCCCAGAGGCTGCTGGGCCGCAGGGGTCGGAGCCGTCATACCACCCATGGGTTCTATAGTAAGGGAAGGTTCTATTGAAGGGGCTGCCGCAGGTGCTTCTGCATTTGTTTCAGTGGCTGCCGCGGGCGTATCATTACCTATGTTGTAAAGATCCTTAAAGGCATCCTGTACAGGAGGCTGTTCCATCGCCGGGGAAGCTGCTTCTGGCGCTGCTGACGGAGTGATTTCAGCCTGCTGTGCCGGATTTGCAGCTTCCTGCTGTTCAGCGGCTGCCAGGTTCCATGTGTCTGAAATTTTGATTCTGCCAGATCTTTCCAGCCTGTTTGTAGGAATTGAATGTATTCCGCTTGAACTCGGGCTTATTGGGTCGAGCGGCTGAAGCTGTCCTATTCTTGCGGATTTAAGTCTGCCGGAATTCGACATGCTGAAATTGTGATCTATCTGCAGTGAACCTGTTTCTATCTGATCAGGAATCTGTTCGGAGATAACCGGGGAGTCTATTACCGTACTTTCCGAAAAATCAGGACAGGATGAAACTTCTCTCCACTCTTCTGTTTTTTCTCCTACAGGAGTCTGTGGGCAGATGAGCAGCGAGGGGGAATAGGCAGGAAGAGCCTTTATCTCGTCTTTCTCATAGGGACCCAGTATTTCATTGTTCACATAAGCCCAGTATTTCATAAATATCTCCGAAATAAAATCCCACTACAGAATGGGATCTGTATATTATCTCTTATTATACAAATTATTGTACAATTGAAATATGGATAAAGAAAAAATTCTTCGCAGGATGCTTTATGTGATTATCGGACTTGCAGTTCTCTGCGCAGTTGTTGTAGGAATCGGCAGTATTGCGGCCAGACTGCACCCGGTAGAAAAAGAAATAGATACGGATAAAATTGCTCACGACGATAGTATGAAAGGAATCTACACCATGCCATCGATAAAATCCAAAGTTGTTCAGGGCGGTCTTCCTTCGGAAAAATACGATATGTCTCCGGAAACTAACCCTGAAGGTTCAACCGGAATGCTTGTGAAGATGAAAGATTTTAAGGGAGTAGCTGTAAAACGCAAGAATCCCGTTCAGATGCTTAATGAATTCTCTTCTCCTGCAAAACCTTCGGTGACTTTCAGGGAAGATGTAAGCGATGGAAAAATACTACTTCAGCCTTCAGGTGAGATGCCGGTTAAACTGGATTATTCTGAAGGTGTTCCGGAACCGGGAATGCCACTTGAGAAATCCGGTATAACACTTATTACTGCTCCGGTAGATTATAAGATTTTCAGTTCCGGTTCTGTATGGAAGACTTTTGCGGATACATACGGAATAAAACTTGAGAATGATTTTAAAAAAAATTCTGTTGTGGTTCTTGTGTCAATGTCAGAGTTTCCGCACGGTATTTTTTCAATCAAAGATGTTAAAACAGAAAAAAATAATGTTGAAATTCTGTATTCTGTAAATCCTCTTCTTATGTCATCCGGTATAGATGCAGATATGCGCAGACAGTATGCATACGCGCAGATTCCCGCCGGGACAAAGAAAATCACACTTAGACAGGTTGAGTGAACAGGTTCCGCTGTGAAAAAACGTTTTTTACTGTTTAAACGGAATTTGGAAATGTCTGGTTTCAAGTAATTAAAGAGGAATTTATGAGCAGGAGACTTTATATTGGAAGTTTACCTTTTAGTACTACAGAAGATGAACTTGAGACGCTTTTTTCCCGTTTCGGGCGTGTGGTCAGCGTAAGGATAGCTGTTGACAGATATAGCGGGCAGTCGCGCGGATTCGGATTTGTGGAGATGTCCAATGATAATGAGGCCATGGCCGCAATAGCCGGACTTGACTCAAGTGAATATTGCGGGCGCATAATTAAAGTTAATGAAGCTCGTCCGGCTGAGGCAAACCACTGAATATATTACATGAACTGCGTACTCTGCTGCTTAAACTGTATTCATATTAAAACTGATATTTCCCGGTTTGTGCCGGTTAAATTATGTGTATGTTTTTGTTTTGTAAGTATGTTTTCAGGGTGTCATAAGGGCGGTACACATCGTGTCAGGATTATGGTTTAAATACAAAGTACGGGTTGTCCGGAGGATTTATGTTCAGGCCTGAAGAGTTTTTTAAACCGGGAATGTATGAAGAGAAATTTGTCCGTAGCGGTGGTCCCGGTGGACAGAATGTGAATAAAGTATCAACTGCTGTTCAGCTGCGTTATTATCCGGCGTTGGCCGGCCTGCCGGCTCAAGCCCGTGAACGCCTTGAACGCATAGCTGGAGAGAGGAGTCTTAAAGATGGAGCGATTCTTATTGAGTCAGATGAATTCCGCTCACAGGAAAAAAACAGGCATGCTGTTCGTGCAAGGCTGCTTGAAATGATAGCGCGGGCATTGCGGGAGCCAAGAAAACGCAGACCAACTAAACCTACGCTGGCTTCGCGTGAGCGCAGGCTTGAGGGCAAGAAAATAAATTCCGAAAAGAAAAAACAGCGCCGTATCTCCGGGACTGAAGAATAAGACGTGTGTTTTCCAGGCATATAAAAAAAATGTATCATATATTAACCAAGTTCTCTGATTGACCCACGGCAGGAGCCGTATTTGAATATGAATAAAAGAAGATTAGCCCGAGAAAACTGTCTGCAGTCTCTGTATGAAACAGATGTTGCGCATTTTGACGCTGATTCCATTATTGAAAGTTTTTCCAGGCTGGAATCTTCTAAGGATTCCACACTGTTTGAATTTTACAAGGAACTTTTTTCCTCCACTGTAAATAATATGGAGGAGATAGACGGGGTAATAGAGAGTGTGAGTAAGAACTGGGAAATAGAGCGTATGCCGGCAGTAGACCGGGCCATTCTGCGTATGGCAGTATGCGAAATGATGATTCTGGCATCCGCACCTGTGGCGGTTGTTATAGATGAGGCCATAGAACTGGCAAAAAAATTTTCCACTGACAAATCAGGCAAATTCGTAAACGGCGTACTTGATAATGTGGCCCGCCACCATAAACTTGTTAAATGACCAACCGGGATCCCCGGGAGGAAATGGAGAGTTTACGCGCCGAAATCAGGCGGCATGAGCATCTGTATTATGTGGACGATGCTCCGGAAATATCGGATATTGAATTTGATGCCCTGATGCGCCGTCTGCGCGAACTGGAGGAACAGTATCCTCTTTATGCTCCTGAAGACTCGCCCACAAAGCGTGTGGGCGGAGAGAGAACAAATACCTTTGCTCCTGTTATACACCGCATCCCCATGCTTTCCCTTGAGAATACATATTCAAAAGAGGAATTCTTCGCATGGTATGAACGCGTGAAAAAGGCTCTTGCCGGAGCCGCATTCCTTTCTGTTGTTGAAACAAAGGTTGATGGACTTTCCTGCTCCATAGAATATGAAAACGGCAGGCTTGTGCGCGCTTCCACGAGAGGAGATGGAAATACAGGCGAGGATGTTACTTTAAATGTCCGCACAATAAAAAATGTTCCTCTTGTACTTAATACAAAAAATCCTCCACCATATTTTGAGGCACGTGGGGAGGTTTATATGGACCGTGCTGATTTTGAACTGTTACGTGATGAGGCAATTGCCGCAGGAGAGGAACCTTTTGTAAATGCGCGTAATGCCGCAGCCGGTTCCCTGCGTCAGAAAAATCCACGTGTTACAGCCGGCCGGCGTCTTAAATTTACCGTTCATTCATATGGATATGTGGAAGGCATGACTGAACCGGATTCCCATTGGGAATATCTGCGTATATGCCGTGAGTTCGGCTTTTCAACAACCGCCTTGTGTAAGGAGCCATGTGCGACTGCTGAACAGGTTGCAGCGCTTTACGATCAGTTTGAGAAAGACCGCTTTACCAATGCGTTTGAGGCTGACGGCCTTGTGGTGAAAATAGACTCACTTTCCCAGCGTGGCATATTGGGAAGTACCGCCAAAAGTCCGCGGTGGGCAATAGCGCTTAAGTATCCGGCGCAGAAGGCTGAAACTGTTCTGAAAGATGTTGTTTTCCAGGTTGGCCGTACAGGTGTTGTTACACCTGTAGCGGTACTGCAGCCTGTTCAGTGCGCCGGTGTAACAATTTCCAGTGCTACGCTGCATAATTTCGATGAGATAAAAAGGCTCGCAATAAAAAAAGGCGATCATGTGATTATAGAGCGTGCAGGGGAAGTAATTCCGAAAGTTGTAAAAGCGCGTCCTGAATGCCGTACTGGCTCCGAGACAGATATTGTCCCACCGGAAGAATGTCCATCATGTGGGGGGGAATTGTTCCATGCCGAGGGCGAGGTGGCGCTTCGCTGTGTTAATCCATCCTGCCCTGCGCAGTTTGAAAGGGCTCTAAGGCATTTTACCTCCAGAGATGCCATGAACATAGAAGGTTTCGGTGAGGCTGTTGTTTCACAGGTTATAGAAAAAAAATTTGTCAGGAATATTGCAGATATATACCGTATTGGCAGGGAGCAGCTTCTGCAGCTGGAACTTTTTGGACCGAAGAGGGCAGATAATCTGATAGCTGAAATAGAAAAGAGCAAAAAACAGCCTCTGTCCCGTCTTGTTTTTGCGCTTGGCATACGCCATACTGGAGAAAAAAACGCGCGTATTATAGCTGCATACTGCAAAAACATGGAAAAACTTCTCAATGTCTCCGCAGATGAACTTGCGTCTCTGCATGATGTAGGACCTGTTACGGCAGCGGCCGTAACAGAGTTTTTCTCCGAAAAATTCAACAGGGAACTTGCGGGACAGCTGTCTGCTCTTGGAGTCAATATGGAAGAGCCGGAAAACACCGCCGGTAATCTTTTTTCGGGCAGGACATTTGTATTTACCGGTGAACTTCAGTCTCTTACCCGTGCGCAGGCGCAGGCGCTTGTAAGGTCTCTTGGCGGAAAGGAAACCTCTTCTGTGTCAGGTAAAACCTCGTATGTAGTAGCTGGAAAAAATCCAGGCTCAAAATATGAAAAAGCGCTTAAGCTGGGAGTGAAAATACTTACGGAAGAGGAATTTTCCGCAATGTGTGGAAAATAAGTATTTGAAAATTCTTAAAAAAATGCTATCATATAAATATAGCAGTATTACCACAGTTGCCGCGGTAGCTCAGTGGTAGAGCACTGGTCTGAAAAACCAGGCGTCGATGGTTCGATCCCATCCCGCGGCAATTTTTTATTTCCGGAGATTCCTCCATCGTAATAAATAGAAAAATATTTCTGAAAGTGATAAAAAAATCCGCCGGTAAAGGCGGATTTTTTATTGTTCTGCACGGTAATTTTCTGCGCATTCAGGGGGTTTTTTACATTATTCTAAGCAGTGCAAAATGCAGGTATTCGGTTTCCGGCATTCCCAGTATTACCGGGTGATCCTTCGCCTGGCCGCGCAGTTCCATAAGACTCACCGTACGGCCTGTTTTGCCTGCGGCTTTTGCAAGGCTTTCTGTAAAAAGTTCACGCGTTATATGGTTTGAACATGTTGAAACGGCAAGCAGACCGCCCTGCGGAAGTGCCGTGACAGCCTGATAAACCATTTTTGAAAGCATTTTAATGCCCTGGGAAAGACATTTTTTATTATAGACGATATTTGGCGGATCAAGCAGTATGAAATCAGGTTTCTCAGGAAGCAGGCCCGCTTCCAGCGCTTCAAGCATATGTTCGGCCTTTGCCTTTTGGAAAATAACGCGGTCCGCGAGACCGTTCATTAAAGCGTTCTTCTCTGCATATTCTATTGCCTTTGCGGAAGAATCCACTCCCCATACCCGCGCTGCGCCGGAACGTGCCGCTGTAAGAGCGAACCCGCCCAGATATGTGTGCAGGTCCAGTACACGTCTGCCTGTGAAATATGGTTCCAGAAAAGCCCGGTTTTCACGCTGGTCGTAGTACCAGCCTGTCTTCTGAGCGTCAGGAATTGGAATTATATAGTTAAGGCCGTTTTCCTCTATGGACACTTCATCGGGCAGAGAACCATATTCTGTTTCTTCATATATCTCCAGTCCCTCAAGTTCACGGAAGCGGCTTGTATTACGGTAATGAACGGCCCTGGGACGGAAAAGTTTTACAATGGCACTGGTTATTTTGTCTTTCAGCTGTTCCATCCCGGCGCACAGTATTTCCACTATGAAAACATCACCGTAGCGGTCTATTATAAGTCCGGGAAGATTATCTGATTCACTGAATACAAGGCGGCAGTATTTTTCTATACCAGCCTGTCTACGGTATGAGAGGGCTGTACTGATTCTTTCCTCAATGAAATCAGGGTTAAGAGGTGTTTTGCCTTTCTGAAGCAGTCGTACGGCTATAAGGCTTCTGGGGTTGAAAAAACCCCTGCCTTCGGTTCCACCGTCAGGGCGCAGTATTCTGCATATTGTTCCTGCGGAAATTGAAGTGTCTATGTTTTCCAGTTCATTGGAAAATATCCACAGATGGCCGCTTTCGCGGCGGCGCATGGCTGTTTTTTTCAGATTAAGAATTATTTCATTAGTCATCGAGTGTCCCCAGGCTTTCAAGTTTTGATCCTATTTTTACATCAAATGTTTTTGCGAAACTGCCGTTTCTTACGGAAAATTCCAGAAATCCGAATGAACCGGTAAGTGCGAGAGCTTCGCCGGAATTTACGGAAGCATAGGTGGGTTTTACTCCGTGTATAAGTCTGTCGGCTATAGAAAACACGGTATTATTCTGATACGTGCCTCCACGTATATTGGTTATGGCGTTGCCGAAATGATCTATGGCTATTATCTGTCCTTTTATGCGCTTTCCGGCCTGCTCTGGCAACGGGAAAGGCCGTTGTATATATTCCGTGGTTACAGGCCCTATTTCTTCTTCTTTAAGCCCGTTTGCCACTTCGCCTCCTACAGGCGCCATAATATCCCTGCCGTGGAAAGTCATGCTTACGTTTTTCAAAAAGAGTTTTCTGTTTTCAATATAGCGTACTTCTTCAAGTGGTTCATTCTGCTCAACCCAGCTTATAAGGCCGTTGTCAGGCGCTATGAACTGATAATGCTTTGTCCTGGCCCAGAGGATTTTTCTTTTTGTGCCGACTGTAGGATCAACAACACACATGAAAAGCGTACCTTCAGGCATATAATTCATGGAGGCCATAAGGTAAAAACTGGCCATATGTATGTCCTGCGCTGGAATCTCATGGGTTATGTCAAGTATGGTTACTTTGGGCGCGCGGGAGAGAACAAGACCTTTCATAACACTTACAAAAGGATCTGCCGTTCCGAAATCTGTTAAAAAAGCTACGAATTTTGTTTTCATTTTATTATCAGGGATTTTCAGCGGAAATTATCAGGCAGCCGTCCAAGGCCTGGAACAGTGAGCGGAATATTCTGTTCACACAACGGACATGAGGCTGCGTAGAAAAGCTGCAGGGGATATGAAAGCAGGCTGCGTATTGGTACATGGAATCCGGGATCTCCGGTAGATCTGTCGACAATTGCTGCAATACCAGTCGTTCTCGCACCATAGCCACGCACAAGCATCATCGCCTCGCTGCAAAGCCTTCCGGAATTAAGAACATCATCTGCTATAAGAACTCTTTCACCCTCGTTTATCCTGAAATCACGCCTTAACAGCATAACCCCATTTATACGATCGGTGTATATTGAACGGGCACCTTTTTCCCGGGCGACTTCCTGGGCTATAACTATGGAGCCTGCTGAAGGAGCCAGAACCACATTTACCTCATCAGGGAACAGGGAACATAACTCGCCTGCTATTCTGCGTGCCAGATGCGGGTATTGAAGCAGTACTGAAGGCTGTATGTAAGTCTGTGTGTGAAATCCGTTCGGAAGAAGAAAATGACCGCTCTGGATAGCACCATGCTCGCGAAGCAGACTGACAAAATCAAATTTTCTCATTTTCGCCATAAAATATTTCTTTTCCTCCGTGGCATTCAGGTCATTTTCCACCTAACAGCCTTTTTATTCTTCCAAAACTTACAGAGGGTTCCTTAAGTGCGGCTCCTGCTATACGTTTTGATGCATCCTTAGGGCTTAACATATTCAGTTGCGGGCTGTCCATTTTACCGGTAAGGGAAAAAGCCATTGCCGATTTGCCGCTGGCATCAGTAAGTCCCGCTGGCAGTACACCTCTGCTGTACTTATCCATTATTGTATAAATTTTAAGATCTACTGTTTCATGTATAAAATCAACTTCGCCGTTAAGACATGCTGAGAACTCATCGCCTTCCATATAGAAATTCTCTATTACGGCGATTCCTTTGTCTGCTGTTATATCTCCACCCATCGCTTTGAAGGATACATCTTCAAGTTTATCGAATTTAAAAGCCTTTTTCTTGTTGAGTTCATCTATAAATCTTAAAGGCATTGATGCCAGATAATGAATTCTGTCTTTTTTTGAATTTTCTTCTACCTTGAACAGCTTGCCCTGACCGGACTTGATTGAAAGTTTCCCTTTAAGATTTTCTATTTTTCCTGAAAGACTGTTCATTGAAAGCGTTACATAGAAATTTCTGGCCTGAAGATATTCATGGCGGAATATGCCTGCCTTATATGCTATAGTGAACATGGAATATCCTGAAGGAATGGAATTCCTGAGCTGATTCACCCACTGTAGTTGTGAGAATCTGCGTTTGCGCCTTGGAGTTTTATCGCTTAGAAGATCTATAAGGTTGAAAATAAGTGTTTTTGCGGTATTGTACTGAAGATCCTCTGAATATCCTGTATAATAAACGCTTTTTACATGTGAAAACGGGTTATAAATATTCATTTTCCCTTTTGTGGGGTCTGAATTCAGTCTTCCTGAGAATGATATATCAAGTTCTTTTTTTGATATGGAACCGTTAAGAACCAGTGTGGTAAGTCTCTGCGGTCCTAACTGCAGACGGCCGTCATATACGGTAACATTGCTGTTTTCAAGATTTTCTGTAAGATGCAGGAGCATATCCAGCCCTGTTGCGGTAAGTGTTTTATATTTGAAGTTGGAATTTGAAAAATCTCCAGTCAGATCAGTAAGTACAGGTTCGCCTTTCGGACCGGAAACAATGGTAAGTGACGGTTTTATCTTTCCGTGCGGGTTCTTTACCATAAGGTTTATATGACTATTCAGATTTTCCAGTGGTAATGGAGGTGCGGATATTTCAAACCTGTATGCCGCTGGTGAGGATATGTTTATGCTTCCTGCAACATTTATGTCCAGGGGATCAGAATCTGTGGAGAGTGTTATTTTTCCACCACCTACAGAAATATTTATATTCCAGTCCTGTGCCGGAGCTGAAAAATCCACAGCTGATTCAAAAAGATAATCCAGTTTTGTATGGTCAAAAGCCGGCGTGGAGGTTTTCAGTTTTATTACAGGTTCTGTAAATCCGGATATGCTGCATGAGAAAGGTATTTCCTGGTTCTGCAGAAAAAGTTTTCCGTTAAGATCCTGTAATTCAGCTTTTGAAAAATCGAAATCTGCCAGATTTATGATACCTCTTGCGAATATACGTCCGTCAACATTTTTTTTGCGTCCCTGAACGGTATAAGATGCTGAAGCCTCGATTTTAGAACCGGCTCCTGGACTAAATTCATGCAGTCCAAGGTTTATGTTACGGAATTCATGCCTGGTTTTATCAATACGGTCTGTTATGATTACTTCGGCATCACGAACATTGGTTTCGTGTATGGTTACGTCAACGCGCCTGCTTTTTTCATTCTTTTTATAGGCAGCGGCATATTTCTGAATATTCCATTGCGAATCCTTCTCCTTTATTAACTCAATGCGCGGAGCGACAAAAATTATCTCCTTTATCTCAGGAACACCCTTTATGAAAGACATGGGGGAAAGTTTAAGAAAAACATTTTCCGCAGAAAGAAGATTTTCCTCAAGATGTCCTGGATCGCGCAGGCGTAGACCGCGTATCTGTATCTCCCCGGAGGGGGAGAGCCTTGCCCAGGTCATTTCAGCCTGTCCTTTAAGTGCCTCACTCAGGCAGTATGATACTATGCTGCGCAGTGTCACTTCGTCCAGCATAATCCGTACTGATATATTGAAAACGGCAAAAAGCATTCCGGCCGCTATAAGCGGCCAGAATATAAGTCTCGCCAGAATCTGCCGGAAAATTTTCATTTGGCTAAAAGGACAGATTTTATAAACGGCACTACTGTCCCGGAAACATAATTATAAATATATTTAAGCAAATAATACGCCTTTATATAAAATAATTTTATGTCTGCAGTGAACTCCATGGCAGTCTGTGTTAAGCCGTGTTTTTCCGGCCCTAAGGCCAGAAGCAGTGCTATGGAGACAGTTCCTGAAAATATCATGATAACCGGGAATGAAAATATAATGCCCCCCTCTTCCTGAAGATCGGGCTGTACCGGACCTGCGAGAATATCTGCCGTATGTATAAAATGAAAAGCGAGAAAAAAGCCGGCAAGAGCCGTGAACCATGGTTTTACTGACAGCTGTATTTCAGGGGCGGCATAACCTGATATTATGTAGACAATAACCGTAATTACTGCGTAAAGCGGCAGGAAATAAGGGGCCAGACCTATTATGAAATTTGAGCCGGAAAGTTTTACATTGCCGCTGTTGCGGCCTATATTTATGTCCTGGACTTTAACCAGGAAAAATATTGCAGCTAAAGCATGGGATATTTCATGCGCGGCTATATATAAAATATCACTTCTTTTTTTCTTTCTGTACCTTGCTTCCAGCAGTGCGGTAATAATATAAACAGACGCTCCGGAAACAAGAGGCAGTATAAAACTTCTGTCCCTGCAGAATAATAAAAAAATCCTGAAAGATGTATATAATACCGAAACGGCTGCAGGAAACAAAAAAATGCCGGCGGCTGTACGGAATAAAAAACACGGAAGCGCCGGCAAATATCTTTTCCTGCTCATAAGTCCGTGTCGCGGACCGCTGCAACTATTTCAGTCCTAAAATTTCCTTTATTTTATCTATCACTGTATCCGGGGATATCGGTTTTGTAAGACAGTCTTTTACACATTGATACTTTGTTACACCTTCTTCCTTAAGCTGTTCCATATTATAACCTGAAAGCATTATTACAGGTATATCAGTTCTTTTCATCTGCTTTAGCACATCAACCCCGCTTTCATCCCCCAGAGTGAGGTCAAGCAGCATAATATCAGGTTTTTTTTCTTCTATTTTCTGAAGAATGGTTTTTACATCATGTGCGGTGATAATATCGAAACCGGCGCTGTCGAGTGCGAAAGTAAAAAGATCGCATATAAGCTCGTCGTCGTCAGCGAAAAGAATTAATTTTTTATCTGCCATAAATGCTCCTAAATCCTGCTGTTCCACTCTTCAGTGCGGTATTTGTTAACGGCAAGCATTCTTAGTTCTTCCAGCATTTCTTCTGAAAAAGGAACTGTTTCCCATTCCAGTCTGAATTCCTCAGACAGTGCAGAGGCAATTATCCTGCGGTGAAAAGCCTGCCTTTTCCTGGCCCCTGGAAACTGAAAAGAACCCTGGTATAGCATTTTCGTGCCTGTTTTCCTGAGTGCTCCGCCAAGAACCTTTCTGTCATTATATAAAATATCCAGAGTGACTGGTTTTGAAAAACAGGCCATGGCCGGACTGTTTACTGCGTAGCTTTCTGTTCTGCCGCTCATAAGGGTAAAATCCTCACCACATTCGCGGTATTTTCTGTTTATCGCAGTGTGCAGACGTTCATATGTCTTATGCGGTTCGAACAGCAGTTCCGGGGAGGGAAAAATAAAAGAGAAGGTTACATCGTCATCGTGGAAAACTATACCGCCACCTGTGGGGCGGCGCACAAGATCTTTTATGCTGCTTCCGGCGATACGGACTGCGGCTTCCACCTGTCTGCGGCGCTGAGAATATCCATATGTTATTCCGGGAGATGCCCAGTTGAAGAACCTGAGAATATATTGGGCAGCATTACAGCCACACAGAATTTCATCAGCGGCCATCTGGCTGTATACATCAAGATCCGGTGAGTCAAAAACAAGTCCTTTCTCCATAAAATTTTCCTGCAGTTTTAACCTCTAATCATAAAGTTTTTTCCATGGTATGGTTGTTTTGAAAGGCAGGCTGAAACTGCGCACATCCATATTCACGTCTTTGTCAAGAACTATGCCGAAGGCATCAAGATGTCCTATGGTGTTGGAGGCTCTTCCAAGTTCGAAATCTTTTACGATAAGATACATTTGTCCACGGCTTTTTTTCTGAAGGTTTCTGCAGTACTCAAGTCCTGTTTTCAGTTTTTCTTCGGAAAGTCCCGGATAGTTCAATAGAAAAACACCTATACTTATACCATTGTTTATGCAGCTCTCAAGCATTTTTTCGAAGTTGGAAGTCTTTATTCCCTTATTAAGTTTTTCTATTTCTTCAGCATCTTCAATTTCCAGGCCTACAAAAAGCTGTCTGCAGCCGGATGCAGCTAAAACCCTGGCGAATTTGTCGGAATAAGCCATATCTGCCCTTGTGAGAGCATCCCATTTGACATTTGCCTTTATCCTGATTAAATTTTTTGCTATTCCAAGCAATGCCTGTGGAGAAACAGAAAAATCCGCGAGTGACAGTTTTCTGAAATTATTTGCATCTGCAACCGCTTTCATCTCCTCCGCCGTGCGTGCTGTATCTTTTTCGTAATATTTGTTTCCTGGAAAGCAGTGATAGCAGAAAAGGCATTTGCCCCATGGGCATCCGGCAGAATTTCTTACCGGCAGGGCTTTCCACGGGTACAGATGCAGTGGCAGATCAGTAAAATCAGGTGCCGGGGCGGATTTTATGTCAGGCAGTGGCCTTATTTCATTTTCGCGTACAATACCGTTTTCACACCATACCACTCCTGGAATATCCTTTTTCTCCCTTTCGCCTTTAAGGAACTGTAATGTTCCTTCTACCGGTTCCTCACCTGCGTAAAGACATGCAAAGTCAATAAAATCAAACAGTTTTTTCCAGCTGCTGAATGCGCTTTGAGATGCGGTGGACCACGGCCCGCCTATGATTATGTTTTTCCCTGGAAAATCCTCTTTAATTCTCCTTGAAAAATAAAGCACGGCCGGCAGCTGGTAATGATCCATAAGTTCAAAACCTATAAGCCCTGATTCTGTCACTTCCGGGGCGAGAAATTCCCTGTAGAATTTTTCGAACAGAGGATCCGGTTTAAGTGAATTTTCAATTATTTCGTCTATGTGCCATGTTTTGTTTTCAGGATTAAGCACTGGAGAATAACTTTTTGCGTATCCTATCTGTCCGTCGTACTGAGCCACAGTGTAAGCTCTGCTGAATTTATATTCCGGATATGTCTTTTTAAATGTTTCGCTTCTGCCGGACCAGCGTTGTTTCAGCATTTCTTCTATCTCAGGTTTTTCTATCCAGTCAAAAAGAAATTTTACATTCAGATCAAGTACACGGCTTTTCCAGCCACGGCTTTTCAGCCAGGAAGAAATCTGTGGCATTCCAAGCTCCGGCATAAGCATAAGTATGGCGGCGGGGGGAAATACCAGAAGTACATCATTTCTTTCTGGAACAGGTTCTTTGATATCAGACATACGGAAAAATTATACAAAAAATGTTTTTATATAATATTATCCGTGATATGCCAGCATTTGATATAAAAAACACAGTTTTATTCTGTTTCCTTGAGGCCGCTTTTCTCCTGATGATTTTTTTGGTCTTCTATTGTTTCAGCGGTTTTTTTCTTTCAGTGCACGGTATAATATTCACTCTGCTTTTTATGCCGGCTGTTGCCTTTCAGTTCGGAGTTCTTGTTTTTCTGATATTCATGTTTTTCAGGATTGCCGGCCCCCGTGTTTCTTTTTACTGTGGTACTTCTGTGACAGCATTGATCAATATAGCCGCTGTAATTGATATTTTCGTATATGGGCAGTATCATTTTCATGTAAATCCTGCCATGATACAGCTGCTTTTGGGACCGGCACGTTCAGAGATTTTTACTTTCCCGGCTTCCATGTATATTCTTGCAGCTCCTGTCATAGCTGCTGTTGCCGTATATACTTTTTTTGTGGCGTTCCATGTGAACAGAATTAAAATCAGTAGTGTCCATGTTACTGCCGCTGTATGTGTGTTTTCTCTGATATTTTGTGCCTATAACATTCATTATGCCTATGCCAGATATATATTCATTCCTGATGTTCTGGCGCAGATTTCCATTCTTCCGCTGGCATATCCGTTAAGTATGAACAGCCGTCTGAAAAAAATGGGTTTCAGGCCACATTCAGGAGATTTCGAGGAATCTGCGGTGGGAAATTTCTCCTACCCCCTGCAGCCTTTGGAGTTTGACGGAACCACCGGTTCAAACATTGTCATTATAGTTGTGGATGCACTGCGTTTTGACATGATGAAGCCTGATATAATGCCACATACAGCCGCGGCAGCTGCCAGACATGGCTTTTTTAATTTCAGCAGGCATTTTTCAGGTGGCAATTCAACCGCAGCCGGAATATTTTCGCTTTTCTATTCCTTGCCATTTTCATATTGGAGCAGTGTAAGCGGCGTGTCTCCTGTGCTTATTAAAACCGTGTCTGACAGACATTATGAAACCGGAATTTTTGCAAGCGCCAGGCTGGATAGTCCGGATTTTACAGGAAATATATTTTCCGGAATAAAAAATCTACGTACAGGTTCAGCAGGAACAAATACTATAGAGCGTGATCTGAATGCGCTTGATGATTTCTTTGTATTCCTTGATGAATTTAAAAAGAGAGACGGTAATTCAAAAACAGATGATTCCAAAAAGCATTTTATGTCTTTTGTGTTTTTTGATGGCCCACACGCATACGCAGTACCGGAAAAATACCACCGTCCATTTATGCCGTCACCGGATTCAATGAATTACATGATTCTTAATCAGGGAACAGATCCTTTGCCGTGGCTGAATCTGTATAAAAACTCAGTGTATTACACCGATTCACTGATAGGGCGGATAATTGAACGCCTGGAGCGTGATGGACGTTTCAATGACACTATTGTGATAATTACCGGCGATCATGGCCAGGAACTGAATGAGACAAAACATAACAGCTGGGGGCATAATTCCAATTTCTCTGACTGGCAGACACGTGTGCCAATGCTGCTTTATGTCCCTGGACTGAAAGGAAATGTCATGGATTATCACACTGCTCATTATGACATAGTGCCAACCCTTATGAAACGCGCTTTCGGGTGTACCACGGATCCATACTCATATTCCATGGGCAGGGATATGATAGACGGATACGGAGATAAAGGCCGTCCATATACGATAATATCCAGTTATACCATGAAGGCAGTGCGCGAAGAAAACCGTATTTCAGAATTCAGTAATTACGGAAAAATCAATCATTTTGATGAAAATGCCAATACCTCTGACGAAGGCGCCAGCGCACAGGTACTTAAAAACGCGCTTAAGGATTTCGGCAGATTTTACAAGTAGATTACAGGACCGACGGTATTTATTTTTTACCGCTGTTGTAAATCCCGGAGAAACTTCCGTCAGTACCTGTATCAGTTCCGAACCATCTGTTCTGCCGCATAAGCTGATAAAAAATCCTGTGCGACTGCAGCAGCCTTGCCTCAAGTCTGTCTTTATCGGCTTTGCCTGTTTTGTTTTCAAAAGCAGTAATTTTCTGCATATTGTGCCGTAGCGAGCCATCGGCTGTTATTATGCCGAAATCATCCCCGCCATAGGAATTCAGTGCGAAGCGATCCCCTGGCCTGCTTGTGTCAAACACACTTCTTCCTATAGAGGAAAAAGGCTGTTTTATGCCACCTGTTTCTGCGAGAGTCGGCAGAATGTCAAGCTGTGAAACAACATAATCCCGCCGTCCGGGTTTTATATGCTTAGGAGAGTAAATCACCAGTGGAATATGAAAGGTTTCCCTGTCGGAACTGCCGGAAACATGCTGATTGTGGTCACTCATAAATATAAAAACAGTGTCGTCGAACCAGCCTTCGTGTCTGGCCTTCTTTATAACTTCGCCTATGCTCCAGTCGGAATATCTGAGACTGTTGCGATAACCATGCTCCCATGAATCGTTTGGGTATTTGTTAAAACGTTCTTCGTCAAGAAGTTTTCCGAAAGGAGAGTGGGTCGAGGCTGTGAACGCTGCAGCAAAGAAAGGCCGCTTTAATGCTGCACTTTCAGCAGCTTTGTCTGCGGCGAACATAAGTGTTTCATAATCATAGCCATAATCCGGAGTGAATTTATAGTCCAGCTTCTGTGGAATATGTTCCCAGCCCCATGAACCATCTGCTCCCATGGCTTTAGCCAGTGAGCACATTCTGTAGCTGTCGCTGTGAGAAGCCTGCGTAAAGGATGTGCTGTATCCGTTTTCACCAAAAAGCCGGAATACAGGTGAAAATGAGTTTAATTCCAGACCATAGCCGAATACGGGAAGACCGGGAACCAGCGGAAGTGAGGCAAATATCCCTGCGAAGCCATAAATGCTTCTCGTTCCTGTCGCATAAGCATTTGTAAAAACAAGACCGTTTTTAACAATATCGTCGAATACCGGTGTATCTCCGGTTTTTCCGCCGCTTAATGAGTCTATTGATTCAGGCTTCCATGCCTCCAGCATTACAAAAAATATATTCAGCCTGTTATGTGTTTTACCCGCTGTTTCAAGTTCTCTTGATGAGTTTCTCATAAGAGGAAAGTTTTTGCTGCTGTTCCATTTCTCTCCTTTTGAAAGAACAAGAGTTTTCACTGCGGAAACTGCTTCATCGAAAGGATAATTGTTGGTAACCTGCACGGTCTTTTTCCTGGAAATATTTACCGCCGAGAAAACACCGTTCATAACAAGCACTGCTTCCTCGTTTGTTCTGGCATATTTGAAAACATCTGCCACACCGATATTTTTCCTTACGAAGCCTCCGCGCTGCAGAAGAAAAAGAGCAGCAGCGAGCAGCACAAGTTTTGTTATATGATATGCGATTGTTTTTTTCTTGTTTTCGGTTTTGTCTGCAAGTCTGAAAAATCCGTATATCATTGCTCCTGACAGAATGATAATACCTGTAAGCGCCGGCAGTCCTTTTGTGAAGGCATATGAAACGAAAAATCCCATCTCATTGAAAATCCATTTAAGTTCTTCCGCTATATGCCTGTGTGCTTCAGGAAAGTAGAAATAATCAGCTGCCAGCAGTATCGCAAAACATACAAACAGTACTGTAAAAAAAATGCTCTGGCTCTTAAGCCATTTCTTTCCTGTGCCTGGAATATTCATAAGCAGCAGTGGCAGGCCGAATATGGTGACACATATCGATGCATCAAAAACAAATGCCTTTATGAAGCACCAGAATAAATCAGCAGGGCCTATGTTTGCGAAAAAGGAATGAAAACTTAAATACAGCGCCAGTCTCTGCAGCTGGCATAGCAGTAGCGCTGCTGTAAAGCATAATAATGAAAATCCAAGTCCATGGTCATTTTTTATAAAATCAGAAATTTTTCTCACGTGATAATTATATAAAAAGCGTGAAAAAGCAGACTTTTTCCGCAATTATCATATAATATCACAAAGGAAATATTTTTCCTTGTGTCAGGCATTCTGTTTAAAACTGCTGGTTATTCAGCAGAAAGTGAGTGTTCAAGGAGGAGGTTTTATGGCGGATGAAAATTTACCGGATAAGCAGGAGCAGTTGAAAAAAATAGCGGAACAGGCGAAAAAACCGAACTGGATTCTTATGATCCTGGCACTGGTTTATATCATTTCGCCACTTGACGCAATTCCAGACGCATTTCCGCTTTTAGGATGGGTTGATGACGGTGGAGCTCTGATTTACCTTATATATTCTCTCATCAATATGTATGGTGGACGTATGAAGAAATAAATCTGATGGACATGTGCTGATTTTTGTTTACGCATTACTGGTGTAGCAGGCAGTTCAGGCATCTTATGTACTGAAATATGTATGCCAGTGTAATATGGTTCAGCTGATGCATAAACAGAAAATGAATATATTGAACGTTGGAAAGAATAATTTTATATAATGTCATTAAAGATAAGTTGTAATCAAAATACCGGAGATATTATAATGAAGAAAATTTTATTAGCTGCGCTTCTGCTTATTCCCTGCACTTCCTTTGCTGCGGACCACAATTTCAAGAACCGCATTAATATAAATGTGAACGGTGCATACACAGATGCTATGGGTGATTTTGAGAAAGATCTCAAGGCTGCTGAAGTGGACCGCACAAATATGGCTTTCGGCATTTCTGCCGGATTCGGTCTTTTCGAGTTCCTTGAGCCCGGACTGGAATTCCAGTATTTTATGAAATATGATGGTACTGCTCAGGTCACTAATGACAAGACGGAATTTACGTCTTACATGGGTGGTATTTATTTAAAGGCATATCTGCCTGAAATATCCATTTCTGATAACTGCGGACTCAATTTTTACGGTAAAGTCGGTCATGGACGTTATTATGGCAGCGCGAAAGTGACAAGCGGAGCCACCGGTCAGAGTGACAAGGAAGACGCAGACAAAGGCGGATTCAGTTACGGTGCGGGATTTGATTTCGTGTGGGATCATATGTTTACCGGCCTTGACGTAAGGTTCCATCGTGTAAGAAAAGCTGATTTCGTTTCGGCGATTGGAATCAATGTAGGCTACAGATTCTGAGCATTACCGCAGAGTCATAAACAAAAGCCCGGAGTCATCCGGGCTTTTTTATGCTGTATGTAATTTTCTTAATTGTTATAATATTAATGTGAAAGACAATGCAGCATGGAGATTAAACCGCTTTTTTATAAAATGCCCGCGTCTTATATGCCAGCTTTATGAGCTGTGCCGTATTGCCCTGCGCTGTATAAAATCAGAAGAACATACCCCATGCTGGTACAATTACTGCGCCAGACAGGACGACGGCGGTAAAAAGATAAAATATTCCATTCCTGATATAAATAATCCAGCAGAACTGCCCGGCAGGGACTGGTTCCGTCTCACGCGCCCTTTCCGCATTCACGAACATATAACATTCAATTTTGAGGCCGCTATAGAAGCATATCCGCGGCTTAAAGGTATAGTTTTTATTTTTTTCATGGGCGCGGGAGATTATCTTTATGCCTCGCCCGTTTTCCCTGAATTAAAAAAGAAATATCCTGGTCTGGATTTTATTGCTCTTTCCGGGGATAAAAACGACAGAAATAACTCGGCACTTGTAGCGCAGCTTTTAAAAACAAATCCATGTTTTTCCAAAGTGCGCACATATTCAGATGGACGCCGGCATCCGGTGATATGGAAAAATTATGATTACCGGAATGCGCTGGAATATGTCCCGGAAGATTATCTGGCTGTACCGGTTTACTATGATTATTCTGTTAAGGTAAGTCACCGGGTTCATTCTCTTTTTGAAACATATGGACTGCCTTTTCCTGAACAGGGTAATATTGAAAAAGTTCCCACGCCGCAGATGTATTTCCCGGGAGAACCTTCAGAGACTGTAAAAGAATATTTTAACGTAATTGAAAGAATGTGTGGCTGTAAGGATATTGTTTTCCTGCAGCTGGATTCACGTGGATCTGACTACACATATCCGTATATACGCGGACTTGCGGGAATGCTCAGCAGTGAATATGCTGTTTTGAGCGTGACGCCTGGTATTTCCGGCATAAAAAACTGTCTTGAACTTGATATAAAAAAACTGGCTATGAATGATACTTTCCGTCTGCTGTCAATGCTTGCACAGAAACACAAAACCGGTGTGATAGCGGTAAACTCGGTTTTCTGGGCCGCATCAGCAGGGCTTAATCTCCCGAATTTAGGTCTTCAGCACTGGCATGATCCGAAACTTCACAATCTGTGGTATTCAAACATAACCTTCCTTACCGATATTATCTATGAGAAAATACCACGGAAATATCAGATTCATGCCGGACCGGAGCATTGGAAACGTCATAATAAAAAAATCATAGATTTTCTGCCGGAATTCATATATGAGAATTTCCGGAATATGTTTTCAAAAAATAGAAAGGCTGTTTAATCCGCACTATTTAATAAATTTGAGTAATATTTAAATAAAATTGCTAAAATCTTTATTGATAGCGCCATTCATGCGCTATACTGTTTCTGATTCGTCCGGCCTGCATGGCTTTGCTGTGGCAGCGCACTGTATGCGTTGTGCATGGCATAAGGCAGCAGATCCGGGCCTGATGGCGTTAAAGTAACTATTAAGGTATTTTTATGATAAAAGACATGGACTTGAAACTGGCATTTCAGAAGGAAAAGGACAATCCTTTCCAGATTCTTGATTTTGCAGGTGAGCGTTTTGTTACAGGCAGTGGCCTGGTAAAGACTGTGAAATATGGCAAAAGGCTGCCGGAACTGCCCGAAAATGTGGCCGGCAGGGTAATGCCTTCAGCCGTCCTGCTTTCCGGTGTGCCGGAAGACGGAGAAATGGCTGTGTTCGCCCTTTTATGGCAGTACAGCAATCTGCCTGTACATCTTGTAAAAGGCGCTTATGCCATGGTGAAGCATCAGATTGAGAACAAGGTACATGCTGCAGCTGCCGCAGGCAGAAAACAGGAGGGAAAAGCTCTTGAGGCTGTACTTGATAATTTCAAAGTCCATGAATATAATGAGGAATTTTCCATAGGATCAGTATCAGTCAGGTTTCTACAGGCCGGGCCGTTTCTTGGGGCAGCCTCCGTGCGTCTTGCGCATGGAGAAGATTCAGTTATGCTGACTGAGATTTCGGCCTCATCGGAACTGTTTTCCAGCTGCGCAGGAGCCATAGCTGATAATAATATTGCAAAAACAGATATCATCTGCGCTGAGCTGCCTGATAATTATATAAATGCCGAAGTTCTGGAGAAAGATTCATCTGCGCCGACTGTTCCAATATCCTTTGAGAAACTGGCAGAGGAGATAAACATAGCGCGCAGGAATCTTGGTTTTTTCTTTATCCCGGCAGCGCTTCCCAGACTGCCTCTTGTTATCAAGGCATTGAACGGGCTGCAGCAACGTGGTATTCTTTCAGCTGATATAAGAATATGCCCGGTTGGCACGGAGGCCGGTGATATTCTTCGCATTTATGAGGAGAACGGTATAAAACTTGATTATGCCAGTGCTTATCTGCGCTCCGGCATTCAGCCGGCTTCCCTGCCACGCGAGGCGAATTGCGGTTTCCGCATTTTTATTACCCCAGGAGAAGATTTCTCTGATATGCGTGGAAGCTTTTCCGCTAATCTTCTGCCCCTTGTCAGAAGTAATGAACTGGCTTCTGTAGTATATCCGGGGGCCAGACTTCCACATGAGCTTGAGGATATTCTTAATAAAAAAGGAGAGAAAACATGCAGGGTGGCAGCCTGTGATCTGACAGGTACTCCGTCGACTGGAAACCTGTACAGGACTGTAACAGACAGCGGCGCCACAGCGGTGCTGCTTTGCGGTTGTGACGCTTCTGTATTAAATCAGGCTGCAGGTGCCATGTCTGGTATAAAAACAATTATACCGGCTTCCCGTGGCGAAAATATTTCTTTTTACAAAGACGGAAATGGCAGGGTTGTGTCGGCGGCCAGCCGGGAGACGGCGGTTCTTGCCGTTACCGCCGGTGAATTGATTAAAAGCGAGGGACTGCTTTCAGCTGCTTCGCTGCTTGAAAAATGCTCTTTGGGTTCTGCTCCCGGAAAGGTGTTCCTTTTCTGCCGCAAGGAAACCCTTTCCATTGCCGAGGAACTTCGCAGGGATTTTCTTGAGAATGCTGAAATCCCTGCTGAAATTCTTATGCTTTCCCCGCTTCCGGGAGAGGGTGGCTCTGATGAGAATTATTCTGCTGAGGAAAAGCGCTTTGTGTCTGCTGTATCCTGCCTGATTTCTGATTTTGCTGAAGTTTCATTTTTTGCCGGTGGAGACAGAATTCTCGACGCATGGATAAGTCTTTTCGTTACTTTCTTTGGCATGAGGGCTTTTTTCTCTCATTATGGCAGAATTTCCGAAATGCTTCCGTTTCCTTTCCCATTCGGGAAAAGACAGCTTGAGGCATATTGGGGAAATATACGGGAGATTGTGTACGAAGGAAACAGCAGTCTTGTGAAATGTGTGCCTGCGGAACTGTTAAATATTGCTGTTATACACAAGAATGACAGATATTTTTATTCTCCCTACGGTATGCTGCTTGAAACTTACTGTCGCACCAGCGGCAAAAATTACCCGCGTTCATCAGCAGTCCTGCCAGTGAATGATGTTCCGCATAGAAAAAATGCCCTGCCGGAAGTAGCAGTTTTTACCGTGGGCTGTTCTCTGCTTGAAAATTACCGCAGAGCGGAGAATAATGATGTGCCTGACATTGGTGGCCTTTCTGCATTTATCCGGGAAGATTCCCATAATGCCTTCCAGAACTGCTGTGTGGAACTCAAGACACTGTTTTCGCTTCCGGATCCCGCCCTGCTGAAAAACTGCCGCAGGGTGGTTTTTCTTGCACCTGACAGTGCAGACGGAAAAACTGTCTCAGCTGCGCTTGAGAACTTCTTTTCAGGGTTGAAAATTGATACGGAAACTCTGTTCATTGAGCCTTATGAGGATAATTCTGTATACGGGCTTTATGATCTTGGTCTCCGGAATCTTGTTTCAGCTGTTGGCAGGCTGAAACAGCGCTTTGGCAGTCTGTTGTTTCTTGTCTGCGGTGGGGACGAGATAGCCTGCGGTTATGTGCGTCTTGCTGCGCAGATTTTCCATGATGTGGCATATGTGGCACAGTCCGGGAACAGTTCTGCTGTAAAACTGCCTTCGTTCCCTCTTGAGGCTGATATTTCGGAGTATTCGTCACTGCGGAATTTCATGGATATTGTTCTTGATCTCAATATGGTTTCCCGTTACGACAGACTTCCTGAATGCCTTAAGGAGAAGGTGCTTCACAAAACTGAGCACGGTATGGCCTTCACTGCTCTTCAGCCTTTGCTTGAGACAGTACATCTTATAAAGCATCCGGCTGATGTCATGCCCTCCTCTGTCAGAAATAAGCCTCATGAAACACTTACGGCTTCTTTCGGGAATGGGAATACCAGACCTTTCTTCATGGTTAAGCCGAAACATATTGTAAAAAAACAGGAACAGGCCGCAGGAAACAAGGCTGTAGCGGAAAGCGGTGAAACTGGCAGCAGTAAACAGTAAAAATCATTACGAAACAGACTGTGATATATAACGTGGTGCCGCGAAACAGTTTAAGGTTTCGCGGCATTAATTTTAATAGTCCGTATATAAATAATGATATTTATCTACGGCGATATGCCCTGAAACAGGTTCAGGAAGACTAAGCAATATATGCATTGTTTTTTATAATGGATTGCATTAATGCCAGCCTTTAACAGAGCCATAAATAATTTATTTGAACCGTAGTCCTGCAGACTATTGTCTGACTTTCCCTGATAATTTATGTGAACAGATATATTATTGCTTACTATACTTTGCTAAAATTTAATTATGTTTATTGAATCTATTCATTCTGTTATAAATGCGCATCCATGGCTTCTGCTGGTTACATTTTTTGTTCTTGTGGCAGTTATTGTAGCTGTTTCTCTTTTCTGCCGGGCAAGCCGTAAAAAGGAAATAGAAAAATTTGCTGAAAGATACGGCTGGAAATTTTCCGTTGATTATAAAACTCCTGAGGAACTTTTCAAACAGACAGGATTTTCTTTTTTCAACAAAGAGGAAAACCGATGTGCCGAAAATTTTGTTACCGGCATGGAAAACAGTTATTCAAAAGTAATATATTTTGATTATTCATACGAAACTTATGATGGTTCCAGGGAAAACGAATCGGAACGGTATTACCGCTATTTTTTCAGCTGTGCTCTGGTAACTCTTAACGAGGGAGAGCTTCCTTCGTTCAGGCTGGAGCCAGAAACAATTCTCACACGTATGGCTGAGAAAACAGCAGGACTTCAGGATATCGACTTTGATGATTTCCCTGATTTTTCCGATAACTACCGTCTCGAAGGTGAAGATGAAGAACTTGTAAGAAAATTTTTCAACCGCACTGTACTGGAATCTTTTGAAAGACAGAAAGGTCTTGATGTATATGCCAAAGGCAGACAGATGCTCGTAGTAAAACAGCGTGTTGGTACAATAAGGATTTATCCTTTTCTGGAAAATGTCCGCGATATAGCCAGTACTCTCGGAGCTGAGATAAAAAAATTCCGGCCCTGAAACGGACCGTTCCTTAAAAATCTCATGAAAAATACAAATAAGTTTAAGGTTCTTTTAGTCAGCACCTGTCTGTTTACACGTCATACATACAGTACAGGTTTTTCACTCGCAATAGCGTGTCTGAAAAGTTATGCGGAAAAAATGCTTCCCGGCAGGGCTGATATAAAAAATGTAAATTTTTTCGGTGAATGTGAAAATGATTTCCGTGAAACTGTTAAATCATTTGGTCCTGAACTTATAGGTTTTTCCTGCTATCTGTGGAATATTGACATAGTACGCGGTTTGTGTGGTATTGTCAGAAAAGAATTTCCAGGGGTAAAAATTCTTTTAGGTGGCCCGGAGGCTACCGGCAGAAGGGAGACATTTCTTAAAGAAACAGATTCTGATTTTCTCATTGTCGGAGAGGGGGAGGATTCTTTTGTAAAACTTCTTTCCGCCCTTACAGAAAAAAGAAGACCGGAAAATATTGAAGGACTTATTCTGCCAGATTCTGCAGCGGAATATGCGCTTAAATGCCGTTCAAAGCTTCTGCCTGTTGAGGATTTTCCATTTCCGTACACTGTTGAAAATATGGGAATGGAACCTTATCCGGAAATGTTTTTCCCAATGGAAACAATGCGCGGCTGCGCAAATCACTGCGCCTACTGCACATGGACAGAGCTTGGACAGCGTTCCGTGCGTTATTATTCTGATGAAAGGATAGCGCAGAACCTGGAATGGGTGATGAAAAATGCACCACGCTCAAGGATTTTTGTATGTGATTCCGATACATTTGCTAACCGTGAAAGAGCGTTGAGGCTGGCTCCTCTTTTCCTACGGGCTGCTGAAGCCGGGCATACTTTTACATTTCAGACAAATCTGAATTCCTGGGATGAGGCCCTTATGGAGGCTTATTCCCATCCCAATTATGAATTTGACATAGGCATAAACGCTCTTGCGCTTAGAACACAGAAAGTTTATTCAAGAGAGTTTTCTGTGGAAAGTATGGAGAAAAAAATTCTTGCCATGAAGCAGAAAATGCCACTTACAACAGCTTTTATAGAGCTTATGTATGCT